>ERZ1066122.303-NODE-303-length-53439-cov-40.056215_pt1 | contig 53439 bp, 26 predicted proteins | sample MGYA00382769_ERZ1066122 | MGnify/ENA primary metagenome ERZ1066122 (study PRJEB33369, sample SAMEA5778352) | biofilm metagenome | biome: Industrial cooling water; feature: Water cooling tower basin; material: Biofilm | place: United Arab Emirates | collected... | reverse complement strand
TGATGCCGTCGCGCTTCCCGAACCTGCTGGTCAACGGCTCCGCCGGCATCGCGGTGGGCATGGCCACCAACATCCCGCCGCACAACCTGGGCGAGACCATCGACGCCACGGTGGCGCTGCTGGACGACCCGGAGATCGACATCGACGGGCTGATGCAGCACATCCCTGGCCCGGATTTCCCCACCGCCGGCATCATCAACGGCGTCGGCGGCATCCATCTGGCCTACCGCACCGGTCGCGGCCGCGTGCGCATGCGGGCGCGCGCCGAGGTCGAGGTGGCCGACAACGGCCGCGAGGCGATCGTCGTCACCGAGATCCCCTACCAGGTCAACAAGGCGCGGCTGATCGAGAAGATCGCCGAGCTGGTGAAGGAGAAGAAGCTCGAGGGCATCTCCGAGCTGCGCGACGAGTCCGACAAGGACGGCATGCGCATCTACATCGAGGTCAAGCGCGGCGAGTCGGCCGAGGTGGTGCTCAACAACCTCTACGCGCAGACGCCGATGGAGTCGGTGTTCGGCATCAACATGGTCGCGCTGGTCGACGGCCGCCCGCAGCTGCTGAACCTCAAGCAGATCCTCGAATGCTTCGTGCGCCATCGCCGCGAAGTGGTGACCCGCCGGACCATCTTCGAGCTGCGCAAGGCCCGCGCCCGCGCGCACATCCTCGAAGGCCTGACCGTCGCGCTGGCCAACATCGACGAGATGATCGAGCTGATCAAGACCTCGGCCAATCCCAACGAGGCGCGCGAACGCTTGCTCGCCCGCACCTGGGACGCCGGCCTGGTCGCCAGCCTGCTGGCCGCCGCCGGCAGCGATGCCTCGAAGCCCGAAGACCTGCCGCAGGGCGTCGGGCTGCTCGACGGCGGTTACCAGCTGACCGAAGTGCAGGCCAAGGAAATCCTCGAAATGCGCCTGCACCGCCTGACCGGGCTGGAGCAGGACAAGCTCACCGAGGAGTACAAGACGCTGCTTGAGGTCATCCGCGGCCTGATCGAGATCCTCGAAAACCCCGACCGCCTGCGCGAAGTCATTCGCGAGGAGCTGCTGGAGATCAAGCAGAACTTCGGCGACGCGCGGCGCAGCGAAATCCGCGCCAGCGAGGAGGATCTGGACATCCTCGACCTGATCGCGCCGGAAGACGTGGTGGTGACGCTCTCGCACGCCGGCTACGCCAAGCGCCAGCCGGTCACCGCCTATCGCGCGCAGAAGCGCGGCGGGCGCGGCCGCAACGCCGCCAGCACCAAGGACGAGGATTTCATCGACCAGCTGTGGCTGGTCAACACCCACGACACCCTGCTCACCTTCACCAGCAGCGGCCGCGTGTTCTGGTTGCCGGTGCATCAGCTGCCCGACGCCGGCCCGAACGCGCGCGGCCGGCCCATCGTCAACTGGCTGGCGCTGGAAGAGGGCGAGAAAATCCAGGCCGTGGTGCCGGTGCATGCCTATGACGAGGACCACTATGTGTTCTTCGCCACCCGCAACGGCACGGTGAAGAAGACCCCGCTCACCGAATTCGCCTTCCGTCTGGCGCGCGGCAAGATCGCGATCAATCTCGACGAGGGCGATGCGCTGATCGGCGCCGGCCTGACCGACGGCGAGCGCGACATCATCCTGTTCGCGTCCAACGGACGCGTGGCGCGCTTCTCCGAAGCGCACGTGCGCCCGATGGGCCGCACCGCCACCGGCGTGCGCGGCATGCGTCTGGCATCGGGCGAGCACGTCGTCAGTCTGATCGTGGCCGATCCGGCCGTCGATGGCATCGACGACGAGGAGCTGTCCGATACCGCCGTGGCGGCCGAGGACGCCGCAGCGGTGGAATCCGAGGGCGCGGAAGCGGCGCGCATCGAGGACGCCATCGATGACCACGACGACGGCGACCGCTACTACATCCTCACCGCCACCGAGAACGGCTACGGCAAGCGCACGCCGCTCGAAGACCACCCGCGCAAGGGCCGCGGCACCCAAGGCGTGATCGGTATCCAGACCACCGCCCGCAACGGCAAGCTGATCGGCGCGGTGCTGCTGCGCAGTGCCGACGAGGTGCTGCTGATTTCCGATGGCGGCACCCTGGTGCGCACCCGCGCGGCGGAGATTTCCCGCGTCGGCCGCAACACCCAGGGCGTCACCCTGATGCGTCTGGCCGAGGACGAGCGTCTGCAGGCACTGGAGCGTCTGGATGCCTCGCTGGACGAGGACGATCAGGACGCGTCGGCTGCGTCGGGCGGGCCGGTTGCGACGGTCGTGCCGGATGCACCTGCCGCGGATACGTCGATCCAGCCCGAAGGCTGAGGCCTGCTCTCGCGGCGCGGCGTGCGGGCTGACCGTCGCCGCACCGCGTCCCGCACCATGAAGCCGCCCTCGGGCGGCTTCGTCGTCTCTGCAATCCGCGGCTTCGTGGTTTCTGCAAAGCCAATCGCCTGCGAAACCCGGTTGCGCCATGCCGAAGCAGCCTGTTGCGTCGCCGCGCCGCGCCGCGCCGCGCCGGTCGGGCAGGCAGGCAGGGCGGTTGCATGGGCGGGCAGGTCACGCAGCGCCCCTGTCGGGGCATGATCCAAACAAACAGCAGTACGCAATTTTCGATGCCCGACGGCAGGCTCCCACGAGCGTCGTTTTCCTGCCGTTAAAGTTAAAATAAAATCAAAAAAAAGTTTAAAAAACGTAAATTCATGTGATGGCGTACGTGTATAGTTGGGCCCATTCACGAGGAGGGCATATGCGTCGCAAGGCTGAGATCGGGGAGTCGGGTCCGTCGTTGTCGCAGGCTGCACAGGACGGTTCTGGGGGAAGCGCCGCATCCACCCCGGCAGGCCGCCGAGGGCGTGAAGGACGGCGCAGGCTGAAGGCCGCCGCGCTGCCGGCATTGATGCTGTGTCTGGCGCTGATGCTGCCGACCGCCTGCCGGCGCGACACCGGCCAGCTGCCCGATGTCAGCGGCGAAGCCATCGCCGCGCAGCGCGAGAAGGTCGAAGGCTTCGCGCTGGTCTCGGCCTATCCCGATCAGGACGGCGACACCCTCGCTGTGGCCCTGGAGTTTTCCCAGCCGCTGGTCGGCACCCAGGATTTCGACGCGCTGATCGCCATCGACGCCAAGGCCGAAGGCGAAAGCGGCTGGTCGCTGGACGACGACGGCAAGGTGCTGCGTTTCCCCTATGTGAAGGCGAACACCGACTACACGGTGAAGATTTCCGGCAAGCTCGCCGCCGCCGACGGCAAGACCCTCGGCCAGGACGTCGAGCGCAAGGTCTACACCGGCGAACTCGACCCCGCGGTCGGCTTCGCCTCGCAGGGCAGCGTGCTGCCCGCGCGCGAAAGCCGCGGCCTGCCGGTGGTCTCGATCAACGTGCCGGAAGTCGATGTCGAATTCATGCGCGTGCGCGAGGCCTCGCTGCCGAAGTTCTTCTCCGAATACCAGCGCGCCGGCCGCCGCAGCGGCTGGGACCTGGATTCCGAATATTCCGACGGCGGCCCGCTGTACAAGCTGGCCGATCCGGTCTACACCAACCGCTTCGTGCTCGGCGGCGAGCGCAACGAGCGCACCGTCACCTATCTGCCGATCCAGGACATCAAGGAACTGCAGGAACCCGGGCTGTATTTCGCGGTGATGAAGCGCGCCGGGCGTTTCTCCGAAGACTACGAAACCACGTTCTTCACGGTCAGCGACATCGGCCTGCACGTGCGTGCGTACAAGGACAAGCTGTTCGTGCATGCCGCCTCGCTGAAGGATGGCGACGGCATCTCCGGCGTGGAGCTGCGCATTCTCGACGCCAAGGGCGAGCCGCGGCTGAAGGCCGAAACCGACGGCAACGGCAACGCGATGCTCGCCTACACCCTGGACGCCGGGCACGTGCTGATCGGCGCGCGCGGCTCCGACGTGTCGATGCTGCCGTTCAATCAGCCGGCGCTGGATCTCTCTGAATTCTCCGTGTCCGGACGCGAGTCGGCGTGGTTCGACGTGTTCGCCTGGTCCGGCCGCGATCTGTATCGCCCCGGCGAGACCGTGCGCATTTCGGCGCTGCTGCGCGACAACGACGGCAAGCCGGTGGTGCCGAAGGAAGGCGCCACGCCGTCCGACAAGCGCCCGCCTGCGAAGCCGCAGCCTCTGTTCGTGCGTCTGATCCAGCCCGACGGCAAGCTGATGATCGAAAGCCGCCTCGAACCTGCCGCGCAGGGCTATTACAGCTTCGAGAAGTCGATCCCCGTCGAGGCGCCCACCGGCCGCTGGAAGGTGGAATTCCGCACCGACCCCGGCAGTGCCGACATGGTGCAGGGCATGACCCTGCGCATCGAGGAATTCCTGCCGGAGCGGATGAAGCTCGATCTGGACACCGCCGCCCAGGTCCTGCGCCCGAAACAGCCGATCCGGCTGCAGGCCACCGGTGCCTATCTCTACGGCGCGCCCGCTGCCGGCAACCGCTTCACCGCCAAGCTCGCGGTCGCGGTCGAGCAGCACCCGGTCGAGAGCATGCCCGGCTACCACTTCGGCGACCCGACCCTGCAGTTGCCCAAGGAAGCGAAGGATGTCATCGACACGACGCTCGACGCGCAGGGCAAGCTGAGCGAGGAGATCGCGCTGCCGGCCGAGGTCAAGCCGGTCTCGCCGATCGCCGCCATCGTGTCCGGCAGCCTGTACGAAAGCGGCGGACGCAGCGTCAACCGTTCGATCAAGCGGGTGATGTGGCCGGCGGATGCGCTGGTCGGCGTGCGTCCGCTGTTCGAGCTGAAGGACGGCGCCGACTCCGGCAGCAATGCGCGCTTCGAGCTGATGCGCGTGGACGCCGCCGGCAAGCCGCTGCCGGCCAAGGGCCTGAAGGTCACGCTGGTGCGCGAGCATCGCAGCTACCACTGGAACTACGACGACGGCTGGGACTACAACTTCACCTCGCGCTGGGACCAGGTGCAGACCCGCACGATCGATGCCGGCGCGACCGCCGTGCGCTTCGACTTCCCGGTCGAGTGGGGCGGATACCGGCTGGATGTGCTCGACCCCTCCACCGGCCTGACCATGCGTCTGCCGTTCATCGCCGGCTGGAGCTGGGACGACGACAACCGCGGCCTCGACGCGCGTCCGGACAAGGTGAAGGTGGCGCTGGACAAGACCGCCTACAGCGCCGGCGACACCATGAAGGTCACGGTGACTCCGCCGCATCCGGGCAAGGGCCTGCTGATGGTGGAAGCCGACCGCATGCTCTACGTGCAGGAGATCGATGCCGACCGCGGCAAGACCTTCAGCGTGCCGGTCACCAAGGATTGGGACCGCCATGATGTCTACGTCACCGTGCTGGTGTTCCGCGGCGGCAGCGCGACCGACAAGGTCACGCCCGCGCGTGCGGTCGGCGTGGCGCACGTGCCCATGGATCGCGCCGACCGTCGGGTCGATGTCGGCATCGCCGTGCCTGAACGCATGCGCCCCGAGCAGGCGCTGCAGGCCGTGGTCGCCGCGCCCAGCCTGGCCGGCAAGGTGGCGCATGTCACCGTGTCCGCGGTGGACGTGGGCATCCTCAACATCACCCGCTTCCCGGTGCCGGATGCCAACGGGCACTTCTTCGCGCAGCGTCGGCTGGGCGTGGATGCCTACGATGTCTACGGGCGCGTGATCGAGAGTTTCGAAGGCGGCGTGGGCCGGCTGCGGTTCGGCGGCGACATGGCGCTGCCGCCGCTGGCGCAGGCCAGGCGGCCGACCTCGAAGGTGCAGACCGTCGACCTGTTCTCCGGCCCGGTGAAGCTGGACGCGAAGGGACAGGCGAAGGTGTCGCTGCAGGTGCCGGACTTCAACGGCACCCTGCGCGTCTCGGCGCTTGTCTATTCCGACAGCCGCTACGGCAACGCCGATGCCGAGACCGTGGTGCGCGCGCCGATCGTGGCCGAAGCCAGCTACCCGCGCGTGCTCGCGCCGGGCGACCGCAGCGCGCTGACCGTCGACATCACCAATTTCACAGGGAAACCGGGCAGTTTCACCGTGCGCGCCGAGGGCATCGGCCCGCTGGCGGTGGGCGAGGGCAGGCGCAGCGTCGAACTGGGCAAGGAAGCGAAGACCACGCTCACCTTCCCGGTGACCGCGCGCGAGGGCTATACCACCGCCAAGCTGCGCGTACGCGTGGATGGCAACGGCTTCAAGGTGGATCGCAGCTTCGACCTGCCGGTGCGTCCGGCGTGGCCCGGCGTGGTCCGGGTGCGCACCGAAAGCCTGCAGGCCGATGCGCCGGTGGCGATGGACACCGGCTTCGCCGAGGGCCTGATGCCGGATTCGGTCACCGCGCAGATGACCGTCAGCGCGATGCCGCCGATCCCCTTCGCCGCGGCGCTGGACGACGTGCTCAAGTACCCCTACGGCTGTGCCGAGCAGACCACCAGCAAGGGCTACGCCGCGCTGCTGATGGACAAGGACACCGCCGATGCGCTCGGCAGCCAGGGCCTGGACGCCAAGACCCGTCGCATCCGCATGGAGGGTGCGTTCGCGCGCCTGACCGCGATGCAGCTCTCCAGCGGGCATTTCTCGATGTGGGGCAACGACGACTACGTCAATGAAGCGCTGACCCCGTACATCGTGGAGTTCCTGCTGGACGCACGCGAGGCCGGCTTCGCCGTGCCCGAACGCGTGCTGCAGAAGGCGCTGCAGCGGCTCAGCGACGATGTGCTGGCCGGCGGTGCGCAGTTCTACGGCTACAACCAGCGCGAGCACCTGAAGTTCGCGTATCAGGCGCACGCCGGCTACGTGCTGGCGCGGGTCAACCGCGCGCCGCTCGGCACGCTGCGCGCGCTGTACGACAACGATCGCGGCAAAGTGCGCACCGGGCTGCCGCTGGTGCATCTGGGTCTGGCCCTGTCGCTGCAGGGCGACGGCAAGCGCGGCGCCAAGGCCATCGCCCAGGGCTTCGCGTTCAAGGGTGAGCGCATCGGCTGGCTGGGCGACTACAGCAGCCCGCTGCGCGACAGCGCGCTGATGCTGGCGCTGGTGCGCGAGCGCAAGCTGTCCAAGCCCGAGTACGAGGCCATGGCCATCGATCTGGGCAAGGAGCTGCAGGCGCGTCGCAATGAGCGATGGTTCTGGCTGAGCACGCAGGAGCAGGTGGCGATCGCCCGCGTCGGCAAGGCGCTGCTGGCCGACCAGACGCGCAAGCTGGGTGGCGTGTGGACCGTGGCCGGTGAGGATCAGGCCGCGACCCCGAGGCGCATGCAGGGCCGTCGTACCGACTGGGCCGGCCTGTCGTCCGGCTTCCGCTTCGCGCCGCAGCCTGCCGAAGGCGACCAGACCGCCCCGCTGTTCGCCAGCCTGGAAGTGGCCGGCGTGCCGCGCACCGCGCCCGCGCCCGACGCCTCGGTCATCGGCATTGAGCGCGAGTGGTTCACCACCGACGGCAAGCGCTGGACCCCGGGCCCGCTGGCCGAGGGCGAGGCGCTGATCGTCGCGCTCACCGTCAAGGTGGACCGCGACATGCCCGACGCGCTGGTGACCGACCTGCTGCCGGCGGGCCTGGAAATCGAGAACTTCAACCTGGGCGACGCCAAGCAGTGGGCCGATGTGGTGGTCGACGGCATCCGCATCGCCGAGCGCGGCGACGCGGCGCAGGTGCGGCACGAGGAATTCCGCGACGACCGCTATGTCGCCGCGGTCAAACTCGAAAGCGGAGGCACTGCACGCATCTTCTACCTGGTCCGTGCGGTCACGCCGGGCACCTACACCGTGCCGCCGCCGCTGGCCGAAGACATGTACCGCCCGCAGTTGCGCGGCGTGGGCAAGTCGACGCCGGCGACGATCACGGTGGTGCAGCCGAGGTGAGGCCTGTTTGAGGCCGGGAATGGGGAATCGGGAGTAGGGAATCGAGGATCTGGATTCGTGGTTCGGGAATCGGGAATCGTGGTTCGGGAATCGGGATTCGGGATTCGGGATTCGGGAATGCACCTTCCCGAATCCCGGTATGAAGCGGGCACCGGTGGTTGCCGTAGGTCGCTGCGCCTGCCGTCAGCCACCGCGCCCGCTGTCAGTCACCGTGCCGGTTGTCGCCAGCGCCACGTCATGTTTTCGATTCCGCACCCCTCCCGGATGTCGTCCCGAGCGCAGCGAGGGACCTGCTTTGCTTCGGACTTTCATCATCCGCAGGAAGTCTTTCATCGCCGCTGCGTCACGAATCATCCGCGTCATTCGCGTCGAATCGACACCGCCCGCCTCATGACAGCCCCCGCTTTGCGAATCGCCTCACGATGTCATCCCGAGTGCAGCGAGGGACCTGCTTTTCGTTTTCTTCCGGCGCATGGCGCCTCCGCTTCGATCCGCGCCATGACACCGTTCGCGTGAATCCAATTAGGCTCTCCTGCCCATGAATTCCGGCACGGCCGATCCATCGCCCGCTTCAGTTGTTGCCCGAGTCAGGGGGCGACTCCGACAATCGTTTTCCCGCCTGCTGCCTTGGCTGCGCTGGGGCACCGTCGTGGTACTCGCGTCGCTGCTGCTGCTCGACCTGATCTTCCCGCCGCCGCTGCCCGAGCGTCGCGACACCAGCACGCTGGTGACTGCGCGCGACGGCACGCCGCTGCGCGCGTTCGCCGATGCCGACGGCGTGTGGCGCTATCCGGCGACGCCCGACACCGTCTCGCCGCTGTATCTCGAAGCGCTGCTGCATTACGAAGACCGCTGGTTCTGGCGCCATCCGGGCGTCAACCCCGTGGCGCTGGGCCGTGCCGGTGTGCAGATGCTCGGCAGCGGGCGCGTGGTGTCGGGCGGGTCGACGCTGACCATGCAGGTGGCGCGCATTCTCGACCGCGGCGATACCCGCACGCCGTGGGGCAAGCTGCGCCAGATCCTGCGCGCGTTGCAGCTGGAAGCGCATCTGTCCAAGTCCGAGATCCTGAGCCTGTATCTGGAGCGTGCGCCGTTCGGCGGCACCATCGAGGGTGTGGAGGCGGCCAGTTGGGCCTACCTCGGCAAGCCTGCCGCGCGGTTGTCGCGAGCAGAGGCCGCGCTGCTGGCGGTGCTGCCGCAGTCGCCCAGCCGCCTGCGGCCGGATCGCCACCCCGAGGCCGCGCAGGCCGCGCGCGACAAGGTGCTGGCGCGGATGGCCGCATTGGGCGTGTGGAGCGCGGAGCAGGTCGACGACGCGCGCATCGAACCGGTGGTGACGCGCCAGCTGCAGCCGCCGCTCAGCGCCGCGCTGCTGGCGCAGCGGCTGCGCAGCGAAGCGCCGCGCGAGGCGCAGATCGCCAGCACGCTCGACGCGGGCCTGCAGCGCACGCTGGAAGAGCGCGTCTCCGCGTATTTCTCCCAGCTGCCCGAACGCACCTCCGCCGCGCTGCTGGTGGTCGACAACGCCACGCTGGAGGCGCGCGCCTATGTCGGTTCGGTGCGGTTCGGCGACAAGGCGCGGCTGGGGCACGTCGACATGGTCCGCGCATGGCGTTCGCCGGGTTCGACGCTCAAGCCCTTCCTGTACGGGATGGCGATCGACGACGGCCTGATCCACTCCGAGAGCCTGCTGATCGATGCGCCGCAGAGTTTCGGCGACTACCGGCCGGGCAATTTCGGCGAGGCCTTCAACGGCCCGGTCGCGGCGTCCGACGCGCTGCGGCTGTCGCTCAACGTGCCGGCGGTCGACCTGCTGGATCGGGTCGGCCCCGGGCGCTTCGCCGCGCGTCTGGCGCATGCCGGCATCGACCTGAAATTCCCCGCTGCTGCCAAGCCCAACCTGGCGCTGATCCTCGGCGGCACCGGCGCGACGCTGGAGGACCTGGTGGGCGCGTACGCCGCGCTCAACCGCGGCGGCATCGCCGGCCGCGTGCGCTATCGCGTCGAGGCGCCCGCGCAGGAACGGCGCCTGCTGTCGCCGGGTGGGGCATGGATCGTGCGCGAGATCCTCGAAAGCAACCCGCGCCCCGGCGAGAGCGAGTATTTCGACCGCGGTGGCCGCACCCGTGTGGCCTGGAAGACCGGCACCAGCTACGGCTTCCGCGATGCCTGGGCGATCGGCAGCACCCGCACCCACACCGTGGGCGTGTGGGTGGGCCGCCCGGATGGCACGCCGCTGCCCGGGCAGTACGGCGCACTGACCGCGCTGCCGCTGCTGTTCGAGGCGATCGACACCCTGCCGCGTGGCGCGCGCGACGCGATGCCGCTGGCGCCGCCCCCGGATGTCGCCAGGCGCGAGATCTGCTGGCCGCTGGGCATCGCCGCGGACGCGCAGCCGGCGGCCACCTGCCAGCGCAGGCGCGAGGCCTGGATTCTCGACGGCGCGGTGCCGCCCACGCTCGCCGAGCGCGAAGTGCGGCTGTGGAATGCGGGCCGCGAACGCTTCGAGGTGGACCTGGACAGTGGCCTGCGCGTATCGGCGGTGTGCTCGCTGCCGCATCGCAGCGCCGAGCGCGAGATCGCGCGCTGGCCGGCGTTGGCCACGCCCTGGCTGTCGCTGGAGACGCGCCGCGCCTCCAGCCTGCCGCCGCTGGCCGACGACTGCATGGCCGATGGCCGCGATGCCGTCACCACCCTGCGCATCGAAGGTGTTTCCCCGGGCACGACGCTCGCGCGCTCGCCCGGCAGCGCCGAGCCGGTGCGCCTGCGCCTGCGTGCGCTGGGCGACGAGGGACGGGTGCGTTGGCTGCTGGACGGGCGATTGGTCGGCGAGACCACGGGCAGCGGCTGGCTGGAGGAGAGTTTCGAGCGCCCTGGTCGGCATGCGCTGACCGCCCTGGCCGACAGCGGCGCATGGGGGCGGGTGGAGTTCACCGTGCTGCGCTGATCGCCAGGGCCTCAGCTGCCGTGCCGCTGCAGCACATCGCCAAGGCTGCGCGCTTCGGGCACCGCCCACTGCACCAGCGTGCCCGCAGCGGCGAAGAACAGCAGCACCAGCAGGAAGGGCAGGGCGGTACGGCGCAGGGCCGTACGCAGCCAGTCGGTGGACTCGATGCCGCGCAGTCTGCGGTACAGGCGCGCGCCGAGCGCGATGTCGACGATCAATTCGGCCAGCAGCGTCGGCGCCATCCACACCACCCACAGCGCGCTGAACAGTGCGCCGGCGAACACCGCGAAGGCGAGCAGCACCAGCATCGCTTCACCGGTATCGCCGACATCCCCGGACAGATGCCCGGACAGGCCGCTGCTTTCCGCATCCCCGCGCGGGGCGCCACTTTCGTGCATGCGCCGGCCCGTGCCGCCGCCGCCACCGAATCCATCCTCGATGTCCAGCGACTTGTCGTGCATCCGCACCCAGCTGCGCAACAGCAGCAGGAACACCAGATAGGCGATGACCACCGACAGCGCGTAGCGCTGGCCGAGCGCGTCCAGGCCGACGTCGAGCAGCGATATCGATGCGAGGAAACCCGCGGCCGCGGTCAGCGCCACGATCAGGAACATCTGCAGCCGCGGCGAATGCAGGCGCATCAGCCGTTGCCGTGTCTTCCTGACGCGCTGATCGCGGTCCATGCCTGTGCGGGGCGAATCGCTGCGGCCGTCAGCCCAGCTGTTCGAGCATGTGCTCGGCCGAGGACACGCGGAACTCGCCGGGCGCCTCCACTTCGAGCACCTTGACCACCCCGTTCTCCGCCAGCAGCGCGAAGCGCTTGCTGCGCAGGCCCATGCCGTACGCGCTGGCGTCCATCTCCAGCCCCAGCGCCTTGGTGAAGTCGCCGTTGCCGTCGGCGAGGATCTCCATGCCCTCCGGCACGTTGTGACTGGCCGCCCAGGCCTTCATCACGAACGGGTCGTTGACCGACATGCAGGCCACGCTCACTCCCTTTTCGCGGAATTTGTCGAACAGCGCCACGAAGCCCGGCAGGTGTTTTTCGGAACAGGTGGGCGTGAACGCGCCGGGCACCGCGAACAGCACCAGGCGGCGGCCCTCGAACAGGGCGGGGGTGTCCACGGTTTCGAAACCGTCGCGGATGCGCTGGACGTTGCACTCGGGGATGCGGTCGCCGATCTGGATGGGCATGTGAGAATTCCTGGGGTGGGGTGGGATGGGGTGGAGGCGGCGGTCGGATGCGCCCGTTCGCCGCGGGCAGGGCCTGTCGAGTGTACGCCCGCACGGCCGGCGAAAGTACACGAATGGTGGCGAAACGCGCGTTCGCAAGGGGCTTGAAACCACGCGCTGCGCGCGCATTTTCCAGCGCAAGGCGGCAGCCCGCCGTCGTCCACACATCCCGACAGGAGCCATCCCATGAGTCTTGCCCGCTACCAGAACGTCTGGCCCGCCCAGTCCCGCATCGACGACGATATGAAGCGCGTCCTCGAGCGTTTCTTCGGCAGCGCAGCCACTGCCGACGACGCCCGCGACGAGTCGGCCGTGGTCACCAGCCAGTGGGTGCCGCGCGTCGACATCAAGGAAGAAAGCGACCGTTTCGTGATCCTTGCCGACCTGCCCGGCATCGACCCGCAGGAGGTCGAAGTGCTGATGGACAAGGGCATCCTCAGCATCAAGGGCGAACGCCGCAGCGAGAGCAGCGAACAGACCGAGCGCTTCTCGCGCATCGAACGCCGCTACGGCAGTTTCCACCGCCGTTTCGCGCTGCCCGACACCGCCGACGCCGAGGGCATCACCGCCCGCGGCCAGAACGGCGTGCTGGAAATCGCGATCCCGAAGAAGCCCGAGTCCACTCCGCGCCGGATCCAGGTCGGCCAGGCCTGATCGGCCACGATCCAGCAAGTTCCGACACGAATCGACACGGTTCAACGCGGTTCAACGCGACAGGGCGAGGCGGGAGCGCTCTCTCCCGTCCTGTCCGCGTCCGGTGTGCATGCGCCGGAGGACATCGAGCGCGCCGACGCCCGCAGCCCCCTGCGGGCGTCGCGTTGATGGCGGAGGCCGCGGCGGCCTGACGACCGCGCCTGCGATGCCGCCCTGCACCGCAGGCGCGGGTCGCGCTCGTGCGTTGTGCGCGCGGGTCGTGTACGCGGTTCGCGCGTGTGCAACCAGCTCGTGCTGCGCGCGCTGCGCGTGCGGCCTGCATCGGCGGTCGTCGTCGTATAGTCCCCGCATCGCGCGTGCGCTCGCCGCGCTTCACGCATTCCTGCGAGGTCATCATGCGTTTCAAGGATTACTACCAGATACTCGGGGTCGAACCCGGCGCCGGCGAGGCGGAGATCAAGACCGCCTACCGCCGGCTCGCGCGCAAGTACCATCCGGACGTCAGCAAGGAGGCCGACGCCGAAGAGCAGTTCAAGGCCGTGAACGAGGCCTACGAGGCCCTGCGCGACCCGCAGAAGCGCGCGGCCTACGACCAGCTGCGCTCCCGCGGCTATCGCCCCGGCGACGAGGTCAGCCCGCCGCCGGGCGGCTTCGGCGGTGGCTACGGTGGGGGCCCGGGCGGGTTCGATTTCGAGTTCGGCAACGGCGCCGGCGGCTTCAGCGATTTTTTCCAGGAGCTGTTCGGGCGCCGTCGCGGCGGCCCGGCCGGCCCCGGCGGTTTCGACCCGCGCGCACGCGGCGACGGCGCCACGCGCGCCAAGTTCGCAGTGCCGCTGGAAGCGGTCTATCGCGGCGAGCCGGTGCGCATCTCGATCGGCGAGAAGTCGCTGGACGTGCGCGTGCCCAAGGGCGTCCGTCCCGGGCAGTCGATCCGGCTGGCCGGGCAGGGGCGCAGTGGCGGCGATCTGCTGCTGGAGATCGAATACGCCGCCCACCCGCAGTTCGAGGTCGACGGCCGCAACATCCTCTACGTCCTGCCGGTGGCCCCGTGGGAAGCGGCGTTGGGCGCCACGCTCAGCGTGCCGACCCTCGGCGGGCCGGTGGAAGTGAAGGTGCCGCCGGACTCCGAAGGCGGACGCAAGCTGCGTCTGCGCGGTCGGGGCCTGCCGGGCAGCGGCGGTGCCGCCGACGGCGATCAGATCGTCGAACTGGAGATCCTCGCCCCGCGCGCCAACAACGAGGCCGAGCGCGAGGCCTACCGGCGCATGCGCGAGGCCTTCGGCGACGACTGGCGACGGGCCTGACGACTGCCGGGTCGCGCATTCCCGGTTGACCTGCTCCCGAACGCGAAGAAGCCGCCCTGAGGCGGCTTCTTCGTCTGCGTGGCGGGAGCTGCGGCCTGGGGCCGCGGCTTGGCGCTCAGGCCATGCCGGTGACGTACTTGGTGATGGTGTCGGCCAGCTCGGTCTCGCTGAAAGGCTTGGTCATGTAGGCCTTGGCGCCCTGGCGCATTCCCCAGACGCGGTCGGTGTCCTGGTCCTTGGTGGTCACCAGGATGATCGGGATGTGCTTGGTGGTGGGCTCGCGCGTGATGGTGCGCGTGGCCTGGAATCCGTTGAGGTTCGGCATCACCACGTCCATCAGGATGAGGTCGGGAATTTCGCGCTTGGCGACTTCGACACCGGCCGCGCCGTCTTCGGCGGTCAGTGCCTCGTGGCCGAGTTTCTCGACGATGCGGCGGATGCCCATCAGCTGGGACGGTGAGTCGTCGACGATCAGGATGCGAGCCATGCGGGTCCCCAGGACAATATTCCGCGCAGTGTAGTCGCCCCGGGCCGTGGCCGGAAGCGGGGGGCGGTCGCGATCATCGGCCGCGCGCCGCCGTATGGCGGCGTGACGCAGAGCTGCGGAGGCGATCCTGCGCAGCCCCGGCCGCATCCGCGGCGTCGCTTATGCGCTTCTGCATGCAGCGCTGGCGCGCATGAGATGCTTGCGAATCAATAGGTTGCCGCATTCCTCTGGTCGAGCGCAGCGGCGTGCCGCGACGCTGCCCGCAGCGGGGCCTGTACCCCCATGGCCGCCCCCTCTGCCGCCCCCGCTGCCGCCGCCGCTGCCGCCGCCGCCGCGCGTCTCACTCGCCGCCGATCCGCACCAGTGTTCGGCCCAGCGAGCCGCCGGCCAGCATGTCGGCGAACACCGTCGGCAGCCCGTCCAGCGTGACTTCCCGCGTGCAGATCGCGTCCAGATGCCGGGGTTTCCAGTCCGATGCCAGCCGTTGCCACACCGCGTCGCGGATGTCGCGCACGGTGCCGGCCGAGGCCACGCCCAGCAGCGACACGCCGCGGATGATGAAGGGCATGACCGTCGTCGGCAGTTCGGCGCTGGCGGCGAGGCCCGCCGAGGCCACGTTGCCGTAGGGCCGGGTGCGCGCCAGCAGACTGGCCAGCATGCCGCCGCCGACATTGTCGAAGCCGCCGCCGAAGCGTGCGGCTTCCAGCGGCCGGGCCTCGGCCAGCACCTCGCGGCCCAGCACTTCGGCCGCGCCCAGCGATTTCAGGTACTCCGCCTGCGCGGCCTTGCCGCTGATCGCGTGGACCGCGTAGCCGGCGCGGCTGAAGATGTCGACCGCCAGCGAGCCCACGCCGCCGGTCGCGCCGGTGACCGCGATCGGCCCGAGCGCGGGCGTCTGCCGGTTCTCTTCCATGCGCAGCAGACCCAGCGCCGCAGTAAAGCCCGCCGTGCCGAGGATCATGCTCTCGCGCAGGCTCAGCCCCGCCGGTAGCGGGATGACCCATTTCGCTTCCAGCCGGGCGTATTCCGCATAGCCGCCGTCGCGGGTCTCGCTCAGGCCGCAGCCGGTGACCAGCACGGCGTCGCCTTCCTTTAAAGCCGGGTCGGTGGAGGCGACCACGTGGCCGGCAACGTCGATGCCGCCCACCAGCGGGAAGAAGCGCAGGATCTTGCCTTCGCCGGTGCCGGCGAGGGCGTCCTTGTAGTTGACCGAGGAGTAGGCGGTCTTGATGACCACTTCGCCGGGGGCGAGTTGGTCGAGGGTGGTGGTTTCGATGCCGCTGCGGTATCCATGGGTGGTGTCGTTGTGGATGCGGAAGGCGTGGAAGGGGGAGGGGATCATGGGGGACTCCTTTGAATTGGCGGCTGTTGCGGGCTGCTGCGCTGCTTGTTCGATTGTTTGGGTAAGTTAATGAAAAGCAAAGGCTTTCGCGCTGTCGCGCGACCTACTTTTCTTTGCTCGTGCAAAGAAAGAGTAGGCAAAAGAAAGCACGGCCCGTCGTCGCGCCCGGCGCTGCGCACCGGGTCCGCATTCCTCGCGGGGTTTTTCGAAGGCACGTCCCTGTGCCTTCGAAAAACGCGCGACCTCCTGTCGCGCGCCCTGCGGGCCTGATCCGCGAGGACTGCCGCTTCGATGGGCGGTAAAGATCAACTGCGGGTATGACCCGCTTTTTTGCCATCGACGTGATTACTTGGATATTTTTTCCTTCCTAATTCTTCCGTTCTTAAACACAATAGACTTCTTTTTTTCTTCTAAGTATTCAATAACGCCGACAAGCGCATCTTTAAAATCAATCTCGTAAGTGAATGTCTCGGGCTCAGGTATGGAATATATGATTCGATAAGAGTTCAGTTTGAATCTTTTTCCTCCCTGGTGGATGAAGGCGTTATCAAAAATCTTGTGCGTCGTGAATGTTCCGGATATTTTCCCGTCCTGTGCCGTCAACTTCTTTGCAAGGTCATAGAGCGAATATTTCTCCATTCTCGACATATCTTCGATAAAAATCTCGTCGTTGTTCGCGGAATAAGTACTAATTTTTTCAATTTCTTCCTTGGCATTTATCTCCATCCACTTTCTGTCGAGGCAAGTTTGAACATTCTCAATGATTGCGGAGTGAATCGCGTGTGCATTGATCTGTATTTTTCTAATCAATGGCTCTCCGTTCTCATCAAGCCAGTCAGAATCATTTTGGTCACGAATTATCAATAGGTCGATTTTGTTCTGTTTTGCTTTTTTTTATGGCGCCAGATTGATATCCTAATTTTGTCGCGAAGACAGGCTTTATGTCTGGTATGTCTCTGATTTTCCCCACAAAGGCGTCGATCTTTTCAACTTAAACTTTCGATGCATAGTCCTTGCATTCAATCGCTGTCTTGTAGGTTAGGCCGCCGAGTTCATACTCCCAATAAACATCAAATTCTCTAACAACTCCAGCGTTGTCTTTTATCTTCTTGTTTAGCTCAACGCTGATATTTTTCTGGTGCGTGAGCGATTCGGAGGCCAATATTGCTGCTTGAAGTTTTGCAACGAAATCCTCGTATCTCGCGCCCTGTTTGCTCATGAAGTTATGCTTCCGGCTGTTTAAAGGACAGAGTTCAGTTGTGCTGTCTATGGGTTGCCCTCAACCGACCAACCCCTCCGCTCGCGCCGCACAGATGAAGTCGTTCTCGCTCAAGCCGCCCACATCGTGGGTGGAGTAGCGGACCACGCAGCGGTCGTAGTGGACGCCGAGGTCGGGGTGGTGGTCTTCGCGGTGGGCCATGAAGGCCAGGGCGTTCACGAAGGCCATGGTCCGGTAGTAGTCGGGGAAGGTGAAGGTCTTGACCAGCGCATGGCCGTTCTCGGCGAGTTCCCAGCCGGGCAGTTGCGGCATGAGTTCGGCGATCTGCGCCGGCGGGAGGCGGTGTTCGTGGCCGCGGCGGGGGATGCAGTGCGCCTGGGCGAGGGGGACGAGGTCGGTCATGGGAACTCCTGGGCTGAACGCGGGTCCGCTGTGCGGAGCGGGGCGACAGGACGCCGCCGTGCGGAGACGCATAGAATACGCCGATGATCCAGATCACCGAATCCGCACAGACCCACTTCCGCCGCCTGATCGAGCGCGAGGCCCTGCCGGGCCTGGGCGTGCGTCTGAGCGCCCTCGACCCCGGTACGCCGCGCGCCGACGTGCGTCTGGAGTTCGCCGAGCCTGGCGATCTGTCCGGCGACGAGTGGGCGGTGGACTGCCAGGGCTTCACCCTGTGGCTCGATGCCGGCAGCGTGCAGTACCTCGACGGCGCCGAGATCGATTACACCCAGAACGCCACCGGCGGCCAGCTGCAGATCCGCGCGCCGAAGATCAAGGGCGAGGCGCCTGCCGATTCCGCGTCGCTGGTGGAACGGGTGCGCTGGGTGGTGCTGCACGAGATCAACCCGCAGCTGGCGCAGCATCGCGGGCATGTCGAGGTCGAGGAGGTCACCGCCGAGGGCGTGGTGATGCTGCGCTTCGGCGGCGGCTGCCACGGCTGCGGCATGGCGGATGTCACGCTCAAGCAGGGTATCGAGACCACGCTCATGGAGAAGGTGCCCGGTGTCACCGCGGTGCGCGACGCCACCGACCACGCCACCGGATCGGCGCCCTACATCGCACGCAACGGCTGAGGCGGCGCGCCGGGCGTGTACACCGCCGCTGAGCTGCTCGCCGCCGTCGAGGCCCGCTATCGGCGGCGGTTCCCGCTGCATGCCGACCGCGCGTTCGGCGAGTTTCCGCCCACCTGGAGACTGTGGTTCCTGGCGCTCCGGGAGCGCACCGATGCGGTCACCGGTGCGCCCGCCGCGGATTGGGTGAATCTCTTCGCGCAGCGTCCCCTGCGCGCTCCACCGAAAGCCCTGCCGCCGCTCGGGCGCGTGCCCGCGCTGCGTGCGCTGCTGCGCGCACGCTGGGAGCCCGCGCCGCGCGAGGAGCGCGGGCTGCGTGCGCTGGCGGCGGCCGTGTCCGGATGCGCGCATGTGCTGTTGTTGTTCCTGTTCTTCTGGGTGGCGCTGGTCCGGATGGACCCCGCGACCCCGGCCGCGCAGGAGGCCGGCGACGTGACCCTGGTCGAGTTCATCGGCGAAGGCACGCCCGAGACTCCCGGCGATGCCGCGCCGCAGTCGGCGGTCGAGGAAGCGCGACGCGGTCGGCCCGCCGCGGCCGGTGCGCAGTCGGCAAGTGATGCGCAGAGCGAAGCCGACACCGCGGAAGCGTCGGAGGACGCTCAGTCGACCCCGCTCGACAGCGCGCAGACGCCCGCCACGGCCGAGGCCAACGAAGCGGCCGAAGCCGCCGACGCCTCCGAACCCGACACCGCGAACACCGCCAGCGCCGCGACCACCGCCGAGCAGCCGGACGAGGCGGTGCCGCCGCCGCCGACCGCAGAACAGCCTTTGATCGTTGGGGAAACCCAGGTCCCCAGCACCTTCACCTTGCCGCCGACGACGCTGCGTCTTCCCGAGCGGCCCGTGCCTGCACCGGCTCCGAGGGAAGTTCCGCCGTTGCCCGCGCGCGAGATCCCGCTGGTCGAACGCAAGGCCGTGGCGCCTGCAGTCACGCTGCCGCAGGTGAGACAGGCCGCGCCGCTTCCGGCACCCGCGCTCACGCCCACCCGCGAGATTCCATTGGTGCCGCGCTCTGCCGGCACGCCTGCGCTGCCGCTGCCGCAGGCGCCGTCGGTCCGACTGCCCGAGGCGACAGTCCGGCCCAGCGCGCGTGAGATCGTGCTCGCGCCCAGGCCGTCTTCCGAATCCAGCGCACTGCCGTTGCCGGGAATCGCCCAGCAGCGCCTGCCCGATGCGAATCCCGGCCGCGGCACGCCCGCGCGCGCGATCCCGCTGCGCGCGCCGCCCGCCGCGACTGCGGGCGATGCGGGAAGCGCTGAGGCGCGCCCTTCCTCTACGCCCGCAGGCCGCCCCGACGCCGACGGTGTCGCCGCGCGCGGCGCGGCCGCGGTGCCTGCGCCGACGCCCGCCGGACGTCCGGGCGGTACTGCGCGCAGCGGTGCAGGCCCACGGCCGGCGAGCCCGCCGGGCGGGCTGCAGACCCCCGTGCGCGGCGACGACTGGGGCATGTCGGAGCGCGACCGGCCCGGTAGCGGCACGGGGCAGCAGGGCGCATCGGGCCTGTTCAACAACGACGGCAGCGTGCGTCTGCCCGGCGATGGCGACAAGGTCGGCGGCGGCCTGCCGCCGGGCACGATCACCGAGGATTTCGCCAGGATCGACCGCATGGGCACCTGGCTCAAGCGCCCGCCGGTGGACTACACGCCGAGCCGCTTCGACAAGTTCTTCGTGCCCAACGAGTCGCTGCTGCAGGAATGGGTGCGCAAGAACGTGCGCGAAGTGTTCGTGCCCATTCCGGGTACCAGCAAGCGTCTGCGCTGCGTGGTCTCGATCCTGCAGGCCGCCGGCGGCTGCACCATCGACGACCCCAATCTCCGCGATCAGGAAGCGGAAGCGCGGCCGCCGCCGGCGGTGCCGTACAAGCCGGAGTTGCAGGACCGCGAGTGACATGCGGATGACCAGGCGGGCGGCATTCCCGCCTTGGCCTGGGCCACCGCGTCCGAGCCGGTCGCCTGCGTGATGCGCAGACGGGTTCCGGCGCCGATCCGGCGGCACGTTTCGCGAAGGCATCGCGCAGCAGGCGCAGCTCAGTGCAGACCGAACTCAGTGCCGTCGATGCTGCGATATCTCGCCGCCGCGCACGTGTTCCAGTCGATGGCGCAGCGGATGCACCAGCGCCGGGCAAGGCTGGCATGCAGCACCGGTGGCCCATCACCGGAAAACAACGGGGTCTTGCAGCGCCCGCGGGTCTTGCAAAGCAACGAAGGCCTGGCGACGGCAGTGCGTCTTCAAAAGCAACGGGGGCCTTTCGGCGGCGTGCGTCTTCAAAAGCAACGGGGGCCTTGCGGCCCCCGTGCGTCCTGCTGCAGTGATCGGTCGCGGCGGGCCGATTCAGGCCCAGCGTCTCTTCGTGACGATCAGTGCGCCTGCTTCAGATCGGCCAGCGGGCCGGGCTGCGCGGCGAAGTAGGCGGCCAGATCGGCCAGCCCCTGGTCGTCGAGCTTGCCATCCTTGAACGCGGTCTGGATGCGCAGGGTCATCTGCGGGTGATCGCGGGTGCCGTCGTGATACGCCTGCAGGGTGTGGAACAGGTAGTCGTTGTACTGGCCTGCGAGCACCGGATAGGTCGGGTCGATCGGCTTCGCGCCGCCTTCGCCGTGGCAGTCGATGCAGGCCTGACCGTCGGTCAGCTGCTTGTCCTTGGCCAGGGCTTCGCCGCGGGCGACATCGCCGTCGTTGGCGGACACGTGGGTGTAGACCGGGCCGGCGTGGCCGGCGTCGGTCTGGTCGCCGCCGCCACAGGCGGACAGGCCGAACGCGGCGGTCAGGGCGAGGGCGGCGGCAAGGGCGTTGCGCTTCGTCATGAGGGCTGCGCTCACTTCTTCAGGCTGGAGAGATAGGCGGAAATGTCGGCAATGTCCTGATCCGAGAAGCTCTTCGCCTGCGCCTGCATGGTGGAATGGGTGCGGGTGCCGTTCTTGTAGGCGGTGAGCGCCGCGGTGAGGTATTCCGGCGACTGGCCGACGATCCTCGGCACGTGATAGCTCGGATAGGCGTTCTTGTAACCGGTGACGCCGTGGCAGCCCTGGCAGGTGTAGCTCAGCGACTTGCCGCGTTCGGCGGAGCCGACGATGGCGGCGGGTGCGGCTGTAGCCGGTGCAGCTGCGGCGGCCGCAGGGGCCGGTGCCGGTGCAGCGGCTTCGGCGGCAGGTGCTTCGGCGGCGGGCGCCTCCGCGGCCGGGTCCTGGGCGCTGACCGCCAGCGAGACGGCGCCGCCCACGAGGGCGACGGAAAGCGTTCCAAGCAGAAGGGTGCGATTCAACGATCGGATCATGTCGGGGTCCGCAGGCGTTCGGGGATGCATGCGTCGGGCCTTGTCGGCCAGCCTGACCGGCAATGGCCGCCCCATGGGCGCGACGCACAATCCGCACAGTATAGCGTGCATGCGCCGTCGGAGTAGTCGCCAGGCGTGGCGTGTGCGCCAGATCGCATGCGGGCGATGTCCCGTGCGGGCGATGTCCACCGTCGGTTCGCAGGGAGTCCTGTCATCGGCGCAGTAGAGTATCGGCCGCTGTGGGTGGCATTCCTGCGGGCCGGCATGCCACAGGATGCCAGGGCAGGGCGAGCGACTGCATCGGTCCTCGCATCGACTGCGTCAGTGCCGCGCCCGATGCCGGCCTGACGCAGGCTCGACACGGGTTCGACACGGGTTCGACGCAGCGCCCGCCTCACGGACGACGGTCACCATGACCTCTGGCGGATTCGTCTGTCGGGCGGGGTGATTTACCTTGATACAACACCTAAACATCCCGGCCGCATCCATGAGCGCAGAGCGCATGTCCATTCCACGTCTTCGTCCCGTCACCCTGGCGCTCTCGGCCGCCCTGGTCGGCGCTCTGCTGGTCCTGCCCGGCTGCAAGATGGGCGACGGCCCGGGCGGCGACGCTGCGGCCAAGGAGGCCGACGGCAAGCCCGGAGAGAAGAAGGGCCCCGACCCCGTGCCGGTCGAGGCGGTGGGCATCGTCCGCCGCAGCATCGCCGCCAGCTACAGCGGTACCGCGCCACTGGAAGCGCGGGGCGAGGCCCAGGTGGTCGCCAAGACCTCCGGCGTCGCGCTGCAGGTGCTGGCCGAGGTCGGGCAGGCGGTGCGCGCGGGCCAGGTCCTCGTGCGTCTGGACGCCGACCGCGCCCGCCTGCAGGCCGCGCAGAGCGCCGCGCAGGTGCGCAAGCTGGAAGCCAACTACAACCGCTCGCTGCAGCTCTCGAAGCAGCAGCTGATCAGCGCCAACGACCTCGACCAGCTGCGCTTCGATCTTGAAAACGCGCGTGCGGTCAATCGCCTGGCCAACCTCGAGGTGTCCTACGCGAACGTGGTCGCGCCGATCTCCGGCGTCATCGCCGAACGTTCGATCAAGCCCGGCAATTTCGTGCAGATCAATTCGCCGATCTTCCGCATCGTCGACACCTCCCGGGTGGAGGCCACGCTCAACGTGCCCGAACGCGAGCTGGCCGTGCTGAAGTCCGGGCAGCCGGTGCAACTGCAGGTGGACGCGGTGCCCGGTCGCAGTTTCCAGGGCCGGGTCGACCGCATCGCCCCGGTGGTCGACGCCGGCAGCGGCACCTTCCGTGTGGTCTGCGCCTTCGACAGCGAAAGCAGCCTGCAGCCGGGCATGTTCGGCCGCCTGCGTATCGACTACGACAATCGCGCCGACGCGCCGGTGATTCCGCGCAGCGCGCTGCTCGATGATCAGGGCACGCCCGCGGTGTACGCCGTGCGCGGTGGCAAGGCGGTCCGGGTGCCGGTGCAGCTCGGCTATCTCGATGGCGAATGGGCCGAGGTCCGCAGTGGTCTGGAAGCGAAGGACCGGGTCGTGACCGCCGGCAAGATCGCGCTGCGCGACGGCATGGAGGTGCAGGTCATCGGCGATCCCAAGCCCAAGCCCGCCGGCGCCAAGTCCGCTGCCGAGGTCGCGGCCGCGAAGGCGGGCGCACGATGAGCGGCGCCGGCGCCCAACCGCCGCCGCTGCCCGACGCGGCATCGCCACAGCCGCTCGCGCACGACGCGCTGCCTTCCCGTGGCTTCGACCTGGTGGAGTTCTCCACCCGGCGCCGGGTCACGGTGGCGATGTTCTGGATCACCATGCTGCTGTTCGGCGTGATCGCGCTGTTCGGCCTGAAGGTCAATCTGCTGCCGGACCTGAGCTATCCCACGCTCACCGTGCGCACCGAATACACCGGCGCGGCGCCCTCGGAGATCGAGACCCTGATCACCGAGCCCGCCGAGGAAGCGCTGGGCGTGGTCAAGAACCTGCGCAAGCTCAAGTCGGTGTCGCGCACCGGCCAGAGCGACGTGGTGCTGGAGTTCGCCTGGGGCACCGACATGGACCAGGCGAGCATGGAGGTGCGCGACAAGATCGAGACCCTGCAGCTGCCGCTGGAGGCCAAGCCGCCTGTGCTGCTGCGCTTCAATCCCTCGACCGAGCCGATCATGCGTCTGGTGCTTTCGCCCAAACGCGAGGACGGTGTGGCCGTATCCGAGGCCGATGCGCTGCGCGAACTGGCCGACATGCGCCGCTACGCGCAGGAAGACCTCAAGCGGCGGCTGGAGCCGGTCGACGGCGTGGCCGCAGTGAAGGTGGGCGGCGGTCTGGAAGATGAAGTCCAGGTCGACATCGACCAGCAGAAACTCGCGCGTCTGGGTCTGAGCATCGACACCGTGATCCAGCGCCTGCAGCAGGAGAACATCAACATTTCAGGCGGCCGCCTGGAAGAGGGCAGCCAGCGCTATCTGGTTCGCACGGTCAACCAGTTCTCAAGCGTCGAGGAAATGCGCCAGATGCTGCTGACCACGCGCGCCGCCGGCGACGACGCGGCCTCGTCCGCGGCCCGGCAGATGCTGGCGGTGGCGGCGGCCACCGGTTCGGCCGAGGCGATCTCCGCCGCCAGTTCGGTGCAGAGCGCCAACGGCGGCGGGAGCAGCGCGCCGGCCGGCGGCATGGCGGTGCGCCTGCAGGACGTGGCCGATGTGGTGCGCGGGCACAAGGAGCGCGAGGCCATCATCCGTCTGGGCGGCGAAGAGGCCGTCGAGATGGCGATCTACAAGGAAGGCGACGCCAACACCGTCTCCACCGCCGATGCGGTGCAGAAACAGCTGGACGCACTGAAGACGCAGTTGCCGCCCGATGTCGAGCTGACGGTCATCGACGACCAGTCGCGCTTCATCCGCAACGCCATTTCCGACGTGAAGTTCGACGCTCTGTTGGGCGGCATGCTCGCGATCCTGATCATCTTCCTGTTCCTGCGCGACGGCTGGAGCACCTTCGTCATTTCGCTGTCCCTGCCGATCTCGATCATCGCGACCTTCTTCTTCATGCAGCAGTTCGGGCTGAGCCTGAACGTGATGTCGCTCGGCGGCCTGGCGCTCGCCACCGGTCTGGTGGTGGACGACTCGATCGTGGTGCTGGAGAGCATCGCCAAGGCGCGCGAACGCGGGCTCGGCGTCATCGAGGCGGCGATCACGGGCACGCGCGAGGTCGGACTGGCGGTGGTCGCCTCCACGCTGACCAATATCGCGGTGTTCCTGCCGCTGGTGTTCGTCGAGGGCATCGCCGGCGAGCTGTTCCGCGACCAGGCGCTGACCGTCGCCACGGCGATCGGCATCTCGCTGATCGTGTCGATGACCCTGATCCCGATGCTCAGCGGTCTGCGCGACCGCGCGCCTCTCGGCTTCGCGGAAGAACCGCCGCATCCGGAATGGCAGCCGCAGGCGCGCTGGCAGAAGCCGGTGGCCGTGGTCGGCCGCGGCTCGCGCGCCGGGGTGCGCTACGGGTTCTTCGGGCTGGCCTATGCCGTGGTGACCCTGTGGCGTGCGGCGGTGCGGATCGTCGGCCCGATCATGCGCAAGCTCAGCGACCTGGCGATGTCGCCGTACGGGCGTCTGGAGGCGCTGTATCTGCGTCTGCTGCCGTCGGCGATCCGCCGGCCGGCGGCGGTGCTGTCGGTGGCCACGCTGGCGTTCGCGCTCAGTCTGCTCGCGGTGCCGCTGCTCGGCACCGATCTGATCCCGCAGCTCGCGCAGGACCGCTTCGAGATGACCGTGAAACTGCCGCCCGGCACGCCGCTGCGCGATACCGATGCGATGGTGCGCCAGATCCAGTCCGCGCACGGGCAGGACGCGGGCGTGCGGGCGCTGTACGGGGTCAGCGGCACCGGCACCCGGCTCGACGCCAACCCCACCGAGAGCGGCGAGAACATCGCCAAGCTGACGGTGGTCATGGAGAACAGCGGCGACGAAGCCTTCGAGGCTGCGCAGACCGAACGTCTGCGCGAGACGGCGATGCAGGTGCCCGGCGTGCAGGTCGATTTCAGCCGCCCCGAGCTTTTCAGCTTCTCCGCGCCGCTGGAAATCGAGCTGACCGGCCCGGACCTGGCCAGCATCGAGCGTGCGGGCCAGTCCCTGGCCGCACGCCTGCGCGAGAGTCCGCACTACGCCGACGTGGCCTCGACCGTGGAGCAGGGCTTCCCCGAGATCCAGATCCGTTTCGACCAGGAGCGCGCTGCCTCGCTCGGATTGACCACGCGGCAGATCGCCGATGCGGTGGTGAAGAAGGTGCGCGGCGACGTCGCCACCCGCTACAGCTTCCGCAGCCGCAAGATCGACGTGCTGGTGCGTGCGCGCGAATCCGACCGCGCTTCGATCGACAGCCTGCGCAAGCTCATCGTCAACCCCGGCAGCGCCAGTCCGGTGACCCTGGACTCGGTGGCCGAGGTGGTGGCCGGCGTCGGCCCGAGCGAGATCCACCGCGCCGACCAGGTGCAGGTGGCGATCGTCTCGGCGAACCTGCGCGATATCGACCTGGGCACTGCGGTGAACGAAGTGCAGGACATGGTCGCCGCCGAGCCGCTGGGTGCGGGCATCGGCATGCGCATCGGCGGGCAGGGCGAGGAGCTGCAGGAATCGATCATGTCGCTGCTGTTCGCCTTCGGCCTGGCGATCTTCCTGGTGTATCTGGTGATGGCCTCGCAGTTCGAGTCGCTGCTGCATCCGTTCGTGATCCTGTTCACCATCCCGCTGGCGATGGTCGGCGCGGTGCTGGCGCTGCTGCTCACCGGCTCCAGCATCTCGGTGGTGGTGTTCATCGGCCTGATCCTGCTGGTGGGCCTGGTGGTGAAGAACGCGATCATCCTGATCGACAAGGTCAACCAGCTGCGCGAGGCCGGCGTGGCCAAGCGCGACGCGCTGGTGGAGGGCGCGCGCTCGCGACTGCGCCCGATCATGATGACCACGCTGTGTTCGCTGTTCGGCTTCCTGCCGCTGGCGCTGGCCTTCGGCGAAGGTGCCGAAGTGCGCTCGCCGATGGCGATCACGGTGATCGGCGGTTTGCTGGTGTCGACCCTGCTGACCCTGCTGGTCATTCCGGTGGTCTACGACCTGCTCGATCGCCGGCCCGATGCCGACTACGTGCGGCGCGCGCAGCGCGCACGCGACACGGAGCGGGGCAAGCTGGACGCCGCGATCGATCGCCATGACGGCCGCGAGGGAGGAGTGACGGCATGAGCGTCGCCGAGTTCAGCATCCGCCGGCCGGTCACCACGATCATGTTCTTCGTGTCGATGGTCGTGGTCGGCCTGATCGCTGCGGTGCGCCTGCCGCTGGAGGCGCTGCCCTCGATCACCTTCCCGGGCATGGTGATCCAGCTTCCCTATCCCGGCTCCACGCCGGAAGAGGTCGAGCGCACCCTGCTGCGGCCGGCGGAAGAGGCCATGGCGACCCTGCCCGGCATCAAGGAATTCAGGAGCGGCGCGACGCCCGACGGCGCCTGGATGTTCGTGCTGTTTTCCGATTTCGAGCGCGACGTCACTCAGGCCGCGTCCGAGGCCCGCGAGCGGATCGACGCGATCCGCGGCGAGCTACCCGACGACTTCCGGCGTTATTTCGTCCAGAAATTCTCGACCAGCGACGAGCCCATCCTCAAGGTGCGCCTGGCGAGCGGTCGAGACCTGACCCGCGAGTACGACACGCTGGAGCGCACGTTCAAACGCAGCCTGGAGCGGGTGCCGGGCGTGGCCAAGGTCGACGTGCTGGGCGCGCCGCCGAACGAGGTCGAGATCGCGATCTCGCCCGACCGTCTCACCGCGCACGGCGTGGGTCTGAACGAACTCAACGCGCGCCTGCGGAGCGCCAATTTCTCGGTGTCCGCCGGGCGCATCGACGACGGCGGCCAGCGCCTGCGGGTGCAGCCGGTCGGCGAGATCACCGATCTGTCGGAATATCGCGATCTGGTGATCGACGGCAAGGGCACGCGCCTGGGCGATGTGGCCGAGGTGCGGCTCAAGCCGGTGCGGTTGAACTACGGCCGCCGCATCGACGGCCAGCCGGCGGTGGGCCTGGACATCTTCAAGGAGCGCAGCGCCAATCTGGTGCAGGTCTCCAAGGATGTGCTGGCCGAGATCGAACGCGTCGGCAAGGACCCGTCGCTGCAGGGCGTGCAGGTGCTGGTGGTCGAAAACCAGGGCGAGGCGGTCACCAGCTCGCTGCTGGAGTTGGCCGAGGCCGGACTGATCGGCCTGGTGCTGTCGATCGTGGTGCTGTACTTCTTCCTCCGCCACTGGCCGTCGACGTTGATGGTGAGCGTCGCGATCCCGATCTGCTTCGTCATGACCTTGGGCTTCATGTATTTCGCCGGGGTCACGCTCAATGTGCTGACCATGATGGGTCTGCTGTTGGCGGTCGGCATGCTGGTCGACAACGCGGTGGTGGTGGTGGAAAGCATCTACCAGGAGCGCGAGCGGATGCCCGACCAGCCGGTGCAGGCCTCGCTGCTGGGGACCCGCAACGTGGCGATCGCGCTGACCGCAGGCACGCTGTGTCACTGCATCGTGTTCCTGCCCAACCTGTTCGGCGACCGCAACATGATCACGGTGTTCATGTCCCAGATCGCGGTCACCATCACCGTCTCGCTGCTGGCCTCGTGGCTGGTGGCGATCAGCCTGATTCCGATGCTGTCGGCGCGGATGAGGACGCCGCCGGCAGTACGCGACGCCGGTGGCGTGATCGCGCGCCTGCAGCACGTCTACGCGCGATTCCTGCGCTGGACCCTGGAACACCGCGGCAAGAGCCTGCTCGGCATCGTGCTGATCGTGGCGGTGAGCGTCGTGCCGATGACCAGGACCAAGTTCAACATGTTCGGCGGCGAAGAAGGCGGCGAAGCCAACATCTATTACCAGTGGAACGGCGCCTACCCGAAGGAGCGCATGCTGCGCGAGATCGAGCGGATCGAGGCCTTCATCGACAGCCGGCGCGAGGAGTGGGGCATCACCCAGGTCTATTCCTTCTACAGCGAGCAGGGCTGGGGCGGTACCCAGCTGAAATTCGACGATCCCGACCCCGAAGCGACCAAGCAGCGGGTCGACGCCATCCGCGAGGCGCTGCCGAAGTCCGCTCTGGCGAAGATCGGCATCGGCCGCGAGGACGACGGCAGCGGCGGAGGCGGCGGCATCGACCAGAAGATCCAGTTCCAGATCATCGGCGACGCCAGCGAGACTCTGCAGGACATCGCCGAGGGGCTGATCCCGCAGCTGTCGCAGATCGAGGCCTTGCGCGACGTGCGCGTGTCCAACGGCGACAACAATCAGGAACTCAACGTGCGCGTCGACCGCGAGCGCGCGGCGGCGTTCGGTTTCAGCGCCGAGCAGGTGTCGCAGTTCGTGGGCCTGGCCCTGCGCGGCGCGAGCCTGCGCGAATTCCGCCGCGAGGGCGCGGAAGCGGAAGTGTGGGTGCGTTTCGAGGGGTCGGAGGATTACGGCACCGAAGAAATCGGCGCGTTCATGGTGCGTGCGCCCGACGGCCGCATGGTGCCGCTGCTGGCGATGGTCGACATCGAAGTGCGTGCCGCGGCCACCGCCATCCAGCGGCTCAACCGCCAGACCGGCCTCACCATCCAGGCCAATCTGGCCGACGGCAAGACCCCGGGCGATGCGCGCAAGGCGCTGGAGGCGGTGCTGGAGCAGGCGGTGTTCCCCGCGGGCTACGGCTATACATTCGAAGGGTCCAGTTTCGGCCGCGACGATGAAGCGATGAAGAAGATTCGCTTCGATCTCATCCTCGCACTGATCTTCATCTACATGCTGATGGCGGCGGTCTTCGAGTCGCTGCTGTTCCCGGCGGCGATCATGAGCGGTGTGGTGTTCTCGATCTTCGGCGTGTTCTGGCTGTTCTGGCTGACCGGCACCGCGTTCAGCATCATGGCCTTCATCGGCATCCTGGTGCTGATGGGTGTGGTGGTGAACAACGGCATCGTGATGATCGAGCACATCAACAACCTGCGAAGGCGGGGTTACAACCGCACCGATGCGCTGGTGGAAGGCAGCCGCGAGCGTCTGCGTCCGATCCTGATGACGATGGGCACCGCGATCCTGGCGATGATCCCGATCTCGCTCGGCCAGACCCAGCTGGCCGGCGACGGCCCGCCGTACTACCCGATGGCCCGCGCGATCGCCGGCGGTCTGGCGTTCTCGACGGTGGTCAGCCTGCTGTTCCTGCCGACCATCTACGCGATGCTCGACGACCTGAGCGCCAACGCCAAACGAGTGTTCTTGGGCGCGCGCGGACGCGCACCGATGTCGCCGGGCGCGGCCGCCAGCGTGACGGCATTGACGGTGGACTGAGCACTGCCACAGGCCGCGTCGGCGGCAGCGCCGACGCCGGCCCTGCGGCGGCTGCCGTTGCGCGGTCGCAGGCGCGCATGTCCCAGCGCGAGCGCAGGCGGCCGGCGCACGGGCGACGGCACGCAGCCCGCCGCGGTGGCCCGCCGGGCTACACTATCCGGATGCCTGTCGCCCAGTTCTCCGCCGCGGATGCGTCCGCGGCCCTGTCCGTCCTCATCCGCAATGCCGACCTCCACGCCCCGCAGGCCCTGGGCCGCTGTCAGGTGCTGGTCGGCGGTGGACGCGTGCTGTGGATCGGCCCCGACGATGCGCCCGCGCCGCAGATTCCCGGGCTGCAGACAGTGAATGCCGGCGGCCGGCGGCTGATTCCCGGGCTGATCGACGCCCACGCCCACGTGACCGGCGGCGGCGGTGAGGGCGGTTTCGCCACCCGTGTGCCGCCGGTGCCGCCTTCGCGCTTCACCGCAGCCGGGGTGACCAGCGTGGTCGGCGTGCTCGGCACCGACGACCTCGCGCGCAGCCCTGGCGAGCTGCTCGCCGCCACCTATGCGCTGCGTGAGCACGGCCTGAGTGCCTGGGCCTGGTGCGGCGGGTACCACGTGCCTCCGGTCACCTTGACCGGCAGCGTACGCGGCGATATCGCGTATCTGGACCCGATGATCGGCGTCGGCGAACTGGCGATCAGCGACCACCGCTCCAGCCAGCCCACCTTCGATGAATTCGTGCGGATCGCGTCCGAGGCGCATGTCGCCGGGCTGATGAGCGGCAAGGCCGGGGTGCTGCATCTGCACCTCGGCGACGGCCCGCGCGGGCTCGCGCTGGTGCGCCGCGCGCTGGACGAGACCGAGCTCCCCGCTCGCGTCTTCCACCCCACCCACGTCAACCGCCGTCGCGGCCTGTTCGAGGAAGCGCTGGATCTGGCGCGCCGCGGCTGCTGGATCGACCTGACCGCGTTCCCGGTGGAGGAGGGCGAAGATGCCTGGAGCGCACCCGACGCCTGGGAGCGCTACCACGCCGCGGGCGGTCCCCCGGAACGTCTGACCATCAGCTCCGATGCCGGCGGCTGCCTGCCCACCTTCGATCACGAGGGCCGGATGTGCCGGATGGACGTCGGCAGCGCGGCCACCCTGCTGGAAACGGTCCGCACACTGCTCGCGCGCGGGCATGCGCTGGAAGCGGTGCTGCCGGCCTTCACCTCCAACATCGCCCGCCTGCTGCGCCTGCCCGGTAAGGGCGAACTGCGCGCAGGCTTCGATGCCGACCTCGTCCTGCTCGATGCCGACGGCCACGCCGCCGACGTGATGGCCGGCGGCGTCTGGCACGTCCGCGACGGCCAGGTGCTCAAACCCGGCCTGTTCGAAACCCCCGGCTGAGCCCTCGCGCGCAAGCGGATACTCACCGCCGCCCGCTTTTCCGAATCCCGAATCCCGAATCCCGAATCTCCATTCCCGATTCCCGATTCCCACGCTCCACTCCCGACTCCCCATTCCCCATTCCCGGCCGTAACCCATGTGCCCCAGTAAAATTCCCGACGGTGAAGAACGCGGTTGGATCATTCCGATCGGCGGCGCCGAAGAAAAAGAAAACGACCCGGCCATCCTGGCCCGCTTCGCCGAGCTGTGCGGTGGCGCCGATGCCGATATCGTGGTCATTCCCACCGCCAGTCGTCTGCTCGCCACCGGCCCGCGCTATGTCGAGATCTTCGGCGAGCTCGGCGTGGGCGCGGTCGAGGTCATGGACTTCGACACCCGGCGCGATGCCGATGAACCCGGCCGCGTCGAACGCATCGAGCGCGCCACTGGCGTGTTCTTCACCGGCGGCAACCAGCTGCGCCTGGCGACCCTGATCGGCGGCACCGCGGTGGCCAAGGCGATCCGCATGGCCAATGCGCGCGGTGTGCATGTGGCCGGCACCAGTGCCGGCGCCGCCTTCCTCAGCGAGCACATGATCGCCTTCGGCGAAGAGGGCGCGACGCCGATCGCCGGCATGGTGCGCCTGGCACCGGGGCTCGGACTGACCAACCGCTTCGTGATCGATCAGCACTTCCGCCAGCGCGACCGCCTCGGCCGACTGACCGCGGCCCTGGCCTTCAATCCGTTCGCGGTGGGGATCGGTCTGGACGAGGACACCGGCGCCTTCATCGCGCCGGACAACACGGTGGAGGTGCTGGGCAGCGGCGGGGTGACCGTGGTCGACGCCTCGGACCTGCAGTTTTCCTCGATGGCCCAGGTCGACGAAGGCGAGCCGATCTGCATGCTCGGGATGCGCTTCCACATTCTGGTGGCCGGTGCTACGTTCAATCTCCATACCCGCCAGGCCTCCGCCGGCACATTGCTCGTCGCCAAGGAATAAAGGACCCGTCACGCCCATGCGCATCCTCGACCGCTCCGTCTATGTCGGCCCCTCGCTCTACGCGCACTTCCCGGTCATCCGACTGGAGTTGGACCTGGGACCGCTGGAGGAATGGCCGACCGCGCGCCTGGGTGAGGCCTATGTCGACGCGCTGGTGGAGGCGGTGCCGGGCCTGCACGAGCACGGCTGTTCCTATCGCGAACCCGGCGGCCTGATCCGGCGGATGAAGGAAGACGAGGGCACCTGGCTGGGCCATGTGCTCGAACACGTCGCCATCGAGCTGCAGAACATGGCCGGCGAGGACGTGACCTTCGGCAAGACCCGCAGCATCGACGGCCGACCCGGCGTGTATTCGGTGGTGTACGAATACGCCCAGCGCGAGGAGGGCATCGAGGCCGGCGAACTGGCGCTGCGTCTGTTGTGTTCGCTGCTGCCGCCCGAGGTGCGCGCGCTGCTGCACGGCGACGCGGTGCCCGAGGACTGGGATTGGCCGGAGGCGCGCGATGCCTATATCCGCTACGCGCAGCGCCGTGCGCTCGGCCCGTCCACCGCCTCGCTGGTGCGCGCGGCCGAGGAGCGCGGCATCCCGTGGCTGCGCCTCAACGAGCAGTCGCTGGTGCAGCTGGGCCACGGCAAATACCAGCAGCGCATCCAGGCCACGGTGACCGGCAAGACCTCGCATATCGCGGTCGAACTGGCCAGCGACAAGGAAGAAACCAACAAGATCCTCACCTCCCTCGGCCTGCCCGCGCCGCGCCAGGAGCTGGTGCAGAGCGAAACCGCTGCGGTGCGCGCCGCGCGGCGCATCGGCTACCCGGTGGTGACCAAGCCCTACAACGGCAACCACGGCCGCGGCATTTCGATCCGCCTCACCACCGAAGAAGAAGTCATCGCCGGTTTCCAGAAGGCGCGCGAGCATTCGCGTTCGGTGATCGTCGAGACCTTCCTCGAAGGCGACGACCACCGCCTGCTGGTAGTCAACGGCGAGCTGGTCGCCGCCACCCGGCGCACGCCGGGGCATGTGGTGGGCGACGGCACGCATTCGATCCGCGAGCTGGTCGAGATCGTCAATCAGGACCCGCGCCGCGGCGTGGGCCACGAGAAAGTGCTCACCCGCATCGAGCTCGACGCCCAGGCCGAGATGATGATGGCGCGGCAGGAGGTCAACGCCGACAGCGTGCCCGAGGCCGGACGCATCATCTATCTGCGCTCCACCGCGAATCTGAGCACCGGCGGCACCGCCACCGACGTGACCGACATCATCCACCCCGACAACCGCGACATGGCGGTGCGCGCGATCCAGGCCATCGGCCTGGACGTGGGCGGCGTGGATTTCCTCAGCACCAATATCGCCGAGAGTTACAAGGACATCGGCGGCGGCATCTGCGAAGTGAACGCCGCGCCCGGCTTCCGCATGCACGTCGCGCCGAGTGAAGGCAAGCCGCGCGACGTGGCCGGCCCGGTGATCGATATGTTGTTCCCGCCGGGGGCGCCTTCGCGGGTGCCGATCGCCGCGATCACCGGCACCAACGGCAAGACCACCACCTCGCGCATGCTGGCGCACATCGCCAAGATGGCCGCGTACACGCCGGGCCTCACCACCACCGACGGCGTCTACATCGACGGCCAGCGCACGGTGGAAGGCGACATGACCGGGCCGGTGTCGGCGCGCATGGTGCTGGCCGACCCGCAGATCGATTTCGCGGTGCTCGAGACCGCACGCGGCGGTCTGCTGCGCGCCGGCATGGGCGTGCGCGAGGTCGACGTGGGCGCGGTGCTCAACGTGCAGAGCGACCATCTCGGCATGAAGGGCATCGACACGCTGGAGCAGCTGGGTGAGGTCAAGCGCATCGTGGTGGAAGTGGCGCGCGACTGCGCGGTGCTCAATGCCGACGACCCCAACGTGCTGAAGATGGGCGGCTACACCGACGCCAAGGTGATCTGCTACGTCACCACCAACCCCTCGCACCCGCTGGTGCGCGAGCACATCCGCGCCGGCGGCCGGGCCTGCGCGCTGGAAGCCGGCGTCAACGGCCAGATGATCACGCTCTACGACAAGGGCAGCCACATTCCGCTGCTGTGGACGCATCTGATCCCGGCCACGCTGGAAGGCAAAGCCATGCACAACGTGCAGAACGCGATGTTCGCGGCGTCCATGGCGTTCTCGCTGGGCATCAAGCTGGATGCGATCCGTCAGGGCCTGCGCACCTTCGACAGCACCTTCTTCCAGGCGCCGGGGCGCATGAACGTGTTCGATGCGCACCCGTTCAAGGTGCTGTTCGACTACGGCCACAACGCGCACGCGGTGGCGGCGATGGCCGACCTCGCGCAGCGTCTGGACGTGGCCGGCCGGCGCATCGTGGTGGTGGCCGGCCCCGGCGACCGCCGCGACGAGGACCTGCGCGAGATCGCGCAGGCGGTGGCCGGACGTTTCGACCACTACATCTGCCGCCGCGACGACGGCCTGCGCGGGCGTGCACCGGATGAGGTGCCGAAGCTGATCGCGGCGACGCTGCGCGAATGCGGCGTGCCGGACTCCGCCATCACCCTGATTCCGGACGAACAGGAAGCCATCGACGCCGGCCTGCGCATGGCCCAGCAGGGAGACCTGCTGCTGGTGTTCGCCGATGCGCTGGTGCGTTCGTGGAAACAGGTGATCAAGTTCCGTCCCGAGGGCGCGCCCGACACGCCCGCACCGCGCCCGCGCGCCGCGCTGGTCGAGGAGTCTGGGGGCGCCGAGCACGCCGCCGCCGAGCCCGCCTTCGTGCCCGAGCAGTGGGAAGGCGTGAGCCGCGACGAGCGCGGCATCTTCATTTCGCGGGAGAGCGACGACTGAACGCTGTCGTGAGTGAGGCGCAGGGCCGTCTGCCGACGCCCGCGCCGTGTTTCGAGGATTCTAGACGCCAGACCGGCCCGAACCTCTACTTCGCCCGCCCGGGCGTGGTGCTGGAGGCGCTGGGACCGCGCGCAGGCGACGCCGACGCGCACGCGCGCTGGCGCGAGCATGTGCTGCGCGCCTGCGCGGCGCTGGCCTGGCCCGCGCCCGAGCTGCGCGTGCGTGAGCATGCGAGCGGCGCGGCGCTGGCCTTCACCGCGCCGGAAGACCGCCTGCTGGCTGCCACCGAAGTGAACGAGTGGGCCTGGTGCGCGGCGGTCGACGACCGCAGCTTCCACGCCCCCGGCTTCCCGCTGGTGGCCGACGAGGCGCGCGCTTTCGACACCCTGCGCCGCGCCGCCGCGGCCGAGGCCAATCCTGCGCTGCTCGCACTGCTGGCCGCGGCCGAGGCGCGCGAGGTCCCGGCATTGCTGGACGACGATGCGCTCAGCCTCGGCCTGGGCATGCACGGCCGGACGTGGACGCTGGACGCGCTGCCCGCGGTCGACGATGTGCCCTGGGACGCGCTGGGCCGCGTGCCCACCGTGCTGGTCACCGGGTCCAACGGCAAGACCACCACCACGCGGCTACTCGCTGCGATGCTGCGCGCGCACGGCCTGCGCACCGCGCATTCCTGCACCGACGGCCTGCTGATCGGACGCAGGGCGCCGCTGGAGGTGCTCGACAGCGGCGACTATTCCGGCCCCGGCGGCGCGCGCCAGCTGCTGCGTCGCGACGACGTACAGGCGGCGGTGCTGGAAACCGCGCGCGGCGGCATCCTGCGTCGCGGCCTGGCGCTGCGTCGCGCCGACGTGGCGGTGGTCACCAACATCAGCGCGGACCATTTCGGCGAATACGGCATCCACACGCTGGACGATCTGGCCACGGTGAAGCTGACCGTGGCCCGCGCCGTGGCCGAACGCGGCTGGCTGGTGCTCAACGCCGCCGACCCGCTGCTGCGCGCGCACGGCGCGCAGGCCGCCGCGCGCATCGCCTGGTTCGACGCGCGCGGCATCCGCCCCGGCAGCGACCCGGACACCGCCGACGACCCGGCCGACGCGCCCGCGCCGCGCTGCCTGCATCTGGGCGGGCGGCTGTGGCTGCACGTCGGCGACGGCGGCACCCATGAGGGCAGCGTGCACGACCTCGGCGCCATCGCCGACATGCCACTGACCCTCGGCGGCAGTGCGGGCTACAACATCGCCAACGCCGCCGCCGCGGCGCTGGCGGCGCATCTGCTCGGCGTATCGGTCGACACCATCGCCGAGACGCTCGCGGTCTTCGGCCGCGACCACGCCGACAACCCCGGCCGCCTGCAGCGCTGGCGCTTCGGCGACCTGCGGGTGTTTCTGGACTACGCGCACAACCCCGAAGGCCTGGATGGCCTGCTCGCCATCGTCGCCGACGCGCATCGCGACGGCAGCGCGGAGGGCCGGCTGGGGATGATCCTCGGCCAGGCCGGCAACCGCGGCGATGCCGAGATCCGCGACCTCGCCGCCGCCGCCGCGGCGTATCGCCCCGACCTGGTGCTGCTCAAGGACATCGACGGCTACATGCGCGGACGCGCCGCGGGCGAGGTGGCGGCGGTGATCGCCGACGAACTGCAGCGCCGCGGTCTGCCGCCCGACGCCATCCGCCCCTGCCTGCGCGAGCAGGACGCCGCGCGCGAGCTGCTGCAATGGGCCCAGGACGGCGACACTCTGGTCATGCCCCTGCACGGCTACGCCGCGCGCGACGAGGTGGCGGCGCTGCTGGATGCCCTGGAAGCTGCCGACTGGCGCGCGGGAGAGCTGCTGCCGTCCGTCGGCTGACCTGCGTACGCCCCCGCTCCACGATCACAGGCCATCTTGCGCAGTCGACAGGGCCGTCGATAGACTGCCGCTCTCTCGATGGGCTGGCTTCGGCTGTTCCCACTCGACGGTGTCTCAGGCCTCCGGGCATGCGGCAGCAGGTTGCATCTCAGGGGGCATGCACCACGGACGGCTGTAAAGATCGCGACGGGCGGAGTTCGCCCGCGCGGGGCCGATGGCAATGACCATCGGTCATTCATGACCTCCCGAGCCAGTACGCCAGCAGTCCTCGCCGCATGGATGCGACGGGCGACCGTTCGACGACATGGGTCGGGGGAGTCCAGGGGAATGTTCGATATCGCCAATCTGCGGTCGCGCGTGAAGCGCGGCGGTCTGCATGTCTTCGCCATGGCCGCGCTCGCGGTGGGCCTGGTGGGCTGGGCGCTGGCTTCGGTCGGCGGCGGCCTGTTCGAGGGCTTCGCCGACGAACAGGTGCAGGAAGTCCGCTGCGACCGCTACCCGATCGCACTCCCGTACCCGCTGCTGGCCGATGCCGCCGAAGGCCAGGTCTTCGACCAGATGCCGCGCGGCACCGGGGCCGGCAATTTCAGCTGGCTGAGTTGGACCGGCGACCCTTCCGCGCCCACCTTGGCCAGTAGCCTGGCAGTGCCCGGCAATGCCCAGACCTACGTCGACCCCGACGAGGCCGGCGACACCCGTCTGGACATCGGCGACTGGGCCCAGGGCGGCCCGGGTTCGATGAATGCCGCGCAGGTGCGTGCGAATCTCGATGCGCTGCTGGGCCAGGACATCGTGGTGCCGGCCTACGACGCCACGCGCGGGCAGGGCAGCGGTTACGACTACAGGGTCGCGAAGTTCGCGGTGGTGCGCCTGAAGGATTACCGCCTGACCGGGCAGGGCTGGCTGAGCTTCGAATTCCGCGGCTTCCGCCGCTGCTACAACACCCCGCCGGTCGCCCAGGGCCAGCGCGTGAGCACGCCGGAAGACACCGCGCTGCCGATCGTGCTCACCGCCACCGACCCGCAGCCCGAGGACGCGCTGACCTACACGGTGCTGACGCAGCCCGCGCACGGCACGCTGAGCGGCGACGCGCCGAATCTGGTTTACACCCCCGAGCCGAACTACAACGGCCCGGACCAGTTCACCTTCCGCGCCAACGACGGCATCTTCGACTCGGCGCCGGCTACGGTCGACATCGACGTCACCCCGGTCAACGACCCGCCGCGCTTCACCAGCACCCCGGTGCTGGAGGCGGCCGACGGCGTGGCCTACGCGTATCAGGCGACGGCAGAAGATATCGACCTCGGCGATGTGCTGAGATTCTCACTGGTCGACGCGCCCGCGGGCATGACCATCGACCCGCAGACCGGGCTGATCGCGTGGACGCCCACGCTTGAGCAGGTAGGCAGCCACCAGATCGTGGTGGTGGTCACCGACCTGGCTGGCGCCACCGACACCCAGACCTACACGCTGGTGGTGGTGCGCAGCAACCGCCCGCCGCAGATCGTGTCCACGCCGGTCACCGAGGCGGTGGACGGCGCGACTTACACCTACCCGGTGGTGGCCGAGGACAGCGACCCGGGCGATGTGGTGCGTTACAGCCTGAGCCAGGCGCCCGCGGGCTTGGGCATCGACCCGGACAGCGGCGTGATTACCTGGGTGCCGACGGTGGCGCAGGTGGGCAGCCATGAGGTGACCGTGGTGGCCACCGACCGCGCAGGTGCGAGCGACAGCCAGACCTATACCGTGACGGTGGCGCTGAGCAACCGCGCGCCCACCATCGTCTCGCCGCCGGGGCATGACGCGCCAGAAGACGCCGGCTACCGCCATACCGTGCAGGCGACCGATCCCGACCTCGGCGACGTGCTCGGCTACAGCCTGCGGCAAGCGCCGGCAGGCATGCGCATCGATGCGGCCAGCGGTGAGATCGTGTGGGACGCCGCCGGCTGGGCCGGCAACAACCGCCTGCCCAACACGCTGTGCATGGCCGGCGGCGAGCAATCCAACAGCCTCGCGCCCGCCGCCGACGTAGTCGTTGTGGTGGACGAGTCCGGCTCGATGTCGGGCGAGCATGCCTGGGTGGCCGATTTCGCCGCGCCGCTGGAAGCGCACCTCTCGACCAATGGTGTGGGTGCCGGTGCCGTGCCCAACCGCTATGGTCTGTTGGCCTATGACCCGGTGCCGCTGCCGATCAATGTCGGCAGCACGCTGATGGGCGATTACCGCCAGTTCATCACCGCATCGGGGCTGCTGCGCATCCGCGGCAGCGGCGTCGAAGACGGTTGGCGCGCGGTGCGTCATGCGCTCACGCAATACCCGCTGCGGGCCGATGCTGCGCACAACATCATCCTGGTCACCGACGAGGACCGCGACAACACCGATTCCTCGATCACCTACGCCAGCATCCTGGCCGACCTGCGCGCCCAGAAGGCGGTACTCAATGCCGTGGTCAACGCGCGCTTCCGCTGCGGCGACGGCAGCAACGCGCTGGGCATGGGCCAGAACCGGGTCGGCTACAAGGCCGACGGGCGCGGCGGGTATCTGACCTGCGCCAATGTCACCGCCACCAGCGGCGACGGCACCACGTTGACCGATTACGTGAACCTGGCCATCGCTACCGGCGGTGCAGCCTGGGACATCGAAGTGCTGCGCGACGGCGGCCTGGCCGCGCAGTCCTTCAGCAACGCGCTGCTCAAGATCAAGGTGCAGGAGATCCTGCAGCAGCTGCCCACGCGCAATCAGCCCGATCTGTATGTCCACGGATTGCAGGCCTGGCAGGGCATGATCCATGTGGACGTGGGCAACCGCGGCCTGGCGGCGGCGGGTGATGCGATCGCGCTGCAGGTGTTCGCTGACGGCACCTTGATCGATATCGTGCCGCTGGCCGATCTGCCGGCCGGCGCGCTGGAACGGGTGAGCCTGCCTTGGCCGCCGCTCGGTGCCGAGCCCGAACGTCTGTCCGCGCGTCTTGTCGTGCCGGACACCGTGCAGGAATGCGCGCGCGACAACAACACGCTGGATGCCGCCTGGCTGCGCGTGCGCGCCACCGACCGCGGCGGCCTGTTCGACGAACAGGCGTTCTCGGTGCAGCCGGTCGACGACAACGACGAGCCGGTCATCAGCTCCGTCGCCGAGACCCGTACCGGCGTGGGCCTGCGCTATGCCTACCGCGTGCAGGTGTCGGACCCGGATCGCGGCGACGCGGCCTCGTTCGAGCTGGCCACCGCGCCGATCGGCATGCGCATCGACCGCCTGAGCGGCGAGATCGTGTGGACGCCGGATGCCGGGCAGCAGGGCAGCCATCCGGTCGAAGTCGTCGTCCGCGACCTCGCGGGCGCGACCGTGCGCCAGTCGTTCGTGATCACCGTCGACCCTGCACTGCAGCCGCCGCGCTTCGTGTCGCCGCCGCAGCTGCGCGCGATCCAGGGCACGCTGTATCTGTACGCGCCGCTGGTCGAGGCCGACCCGTCGGCACAGCTGCGCTTCGACGCCTTCACCGCGCCCGATGGCCTGACCATGGATGCGGACGACGGCGAAGTGCGCTGGCAGGTGCCGGCCAATTTTGCCGGGAAGCGCGAGCGTGTGGTGCTGCGCATGCGCGACCAGTTCGGCAACTACGACCTGCAGGTCTACACCCTGCACGGCGACCTGCCGAACCAGGCGCCGCGCATCGTGTCGACACCCGGCTTGAGCGCCACCGTGGGCAGCAACTACAGCTACGGCCCCTCGGTCAGCGACGTCAACGTGCTGGAGAACTTCACCTGGACCGGCACGCTGCTGCCGCCGGGTGCCACGGTGAATGCCGGTACCGGCGCTCTGCTGTGGCCTGGCGCCGCGGTGAGCGCCAGCCGTCCCGCGGCGATGAGTACGCTCAACCCCTACTGCTATGCGTCGGATGTCTCGGTCTCGCCGTTCGCGCCGCGCCAGCTGTGGGCCAATAGTCGCGTGCGCTATGTCGGCCAGCCCCTGGTCGGGCCGCTGGCGGATACGGACTTCGACGGTGAACTGACCTCGCGCGATCTGATGGCCGTGGTCGGTGTGTCGCAGACCGACACCACCGTGGGCAACCGCCGCATCCACGCCTTCAATGCGCGCAACGGCCAGCAGCTGTGGAGCTACAACGCGCAGACGCCGGAATGGACGGTCACGCCCGCGATGGCCGACCTGGAAGGCTCGGGCAGCCCCACCATCCTGTTCGTCGACAGCCAGCGTCGCCTGGTCGCCCTGCGTGGCGACGGCAGCCTGCGCTGGATGAGCAGCGCCGCGATCGCGGCCAGCTCGCTGAACTACGGCGCCATCGTGGTCAGCGACCTGGACGGCGATGGCCTGGCCGAGATCCTGGTCGGCCCGGCGGTGTACAGCCATGTCGGCACCCTGAAATGGCAGTTCACGGTCAATGCCAGCTACAACCAGGGCACGCCGCTGCCGATCGACCTGGACGGCGACGGCCGGCGTGAGGTGGTGTTCCGCGGCGAGATCCGCGACGCCAACGGCGTGCTGGTCAACCGTCTGCCCAGCGCGCGCACCGGCACCGTGTACTACGCGTCCTACGCGCCGGTGGAGATCGCCGGCAGTGCACGCCCGCACATCGCGGTCAGCGAATACACCTCCGGCGGGCGGCGCCTGAGCCTGGTCGATCCCTCCGGCAACGCGCTGTGGACCCAGAACAGCATGCCGGCCGACGGCCCGGTGGTGGTCGCCGATTTCAGCGGCGACGGCGCACCCGACCTGTTCGTGCCCGCGATGAACCGACTGTATTCGGCCAGCGGCGAACTGCTGTGGACCAGCGCGTCCAACGGCAGCAGCGAGAACTTCCGCGCCGCCGTGGCCGGCGATTTCGACCGCGACGGCGAACTCGACGCGCTGGTGGTCAACAGCAATACCGGCTCGCTGAATCTGATCGCCGGCCGTACCGGCGCGGTCACCGCACGTCTGCCGATGAGTCTGTCCTTCGGCACCCACGTGCCGGTGCTGGTGGATCTGGACGGCGACGGCCAGTCCACGCTGTTTGTCGGCGACGCCTCGGCTCTGCGTGCCTACCGCTCCACCGGCGTGCCGTGGCACACCGCGGCGCGGGTGGTGCATCAGCAGCCCTTCGCACTCGATCAGGTGCGTGGCGATCTGCGCCTGAACCCGGTCGACCCCGGCCGCGCGCCCGCCTCCAGCTTCGTGCTCGGCACCCGGCAGCCTGTTGCGGTGGCCACGCGCTACCTGCCCGATCTGCGCGTGTCCGCGCCCTACGGCGTCGAGTCTTCCGGCGTGCTGGTCCTGTCGGTGGATGTACTCAACCGCGGCACCGGCGCCAGCGCCGCGGCCGAGGTCGAGATCTACCGCGGCGATATCGGCGGCGACCTCATCGGCCGTGTGGCCGTGCCTGCGCTGCAGCCGGGCGCGACTGCCCGCGTGCAGCTGAGCACCAGTCGCGCCGCGGTGGGCGAGGGCGAGGTCACCGCACTGGTCATCGCCGCCGCGAGCGACAGCGAATGCGCGCTCGGCAACAACGCCGCCAGCGGTCGCACCGCCAGTCTGCGCGTGGCCGACTACGGCGGCCTGACCGCCGAGCAGTTCTGGGTGTTCGCGGTGAACGAGCGCATGGTCGCGCCGACCTTCAGCGGCACCGCGCCGAATCGCGGCACCGAGAACGTGCTGTATCGCCATCAGCCGCAGGCCAGCTCGCCGCACGATGGCGACGTGCTGACTTATCAGCTGGCGAGTGCGCCGGAGGGTGCGAGCGTCGATCCCCGAACCGGTGAGGTCCTGTGGACGCCGCGCTGGGGCCAGGTCGGCAACTTCAGCTTCAGCCTGCAGGCGCGCAGCCTCAACGGCCTGACCGCGAGCCAGGGCTGGACCGTCACCGTGGCCGCGTCCACGGTGCCCAACCAGTTGCCCGAGATCGTCTCCGAGCCGGTCACCGCGGCGACGGTCAACCAGGCCTATCGCTACGACGTGCGTGCGGTCGACCCCGACGGGCAGGCGATCACCTACGCGCTGGCCGCAGGCCCCACCGGCATGCGCATCGACGCGCAGACCGGCACCCTGCTGTGGGCGCCGCAGACCGCTCCGGCGACGCCGGTCGACGTGCGCGTCACCGCCACCGACGAACGCGGCGGCCGCGACGAGCAGAGCTTCCAGGTTCGCGTCTACGCCACACCCAACCGCGCGCCGGTCATCTCCAGCGTGCCGGTGCTGTCGCTGCAGCTCGGCCAGAGCTTCGATTACCGACTGCTGGTGACCGATCCCGACGGCGACCCGCTGACCTACCTGTGGTCGACGCTGCCGCAGGGCGCCACGCTCACCGCCGTCGACACCGTGGCCTGGACGCCGAGCGCAGCGCAGGTCGGCGAGAATGCGTTCGAGGTCGAGGTACGTGACGACCGCGGCGGCTGGTCGCGACAGACCTTCACCGTCTTCGTCAACGACGCCTCGGTCAACACCGCACCGCGGATCGTCAGCACGCCCAACCCGCGCGCCGCGGTGGGCAGCGCCTATGCCTACACGGTGAGCGCGCAGGACGACGAGGGCGATGCGCTCGGCTTCAGCCTGATCGAACGCCCGCAGGGCATGACCATCGATCCGGCCACCGGCGCCATCGCCTGGACGTCGGTCGCGAGCCAGCTGGGCACGCACACGGTCGAAGTGCAGGTGACCGACGGCCGCGGCGGCGTCGCCCGCCAGCGCTACAGCGTGCAGGTGCTGGAGCAGGGCAGCGGCGGCAACCGCGCGCCCGCGATCCTCAGCACGCCCGCATCCAACGCCAAGATCGGCTACGCCTATCGCTACGACCTCTACGCCACCGACGCCGACGGCGACCTGCTGGCCTACAGCCTGACCCAGGCGCCGGCCGGGATGAGCATCGACGCCGCCACCGGCCGCATCGACTTCATGCCCACGCAGCCCGGCGACGTGCCGGTGCGCGTGCGGGTGAGCGACGGTGCGTTGTGGACCGAGCAGGGCTATACCCTGACCATCGCCGACGCGCTGCCGCTGGGCGTCGAGATCCAGCTGCCGGCCGGCGGCCTGGTGGGGCAGGGCGAGACCTTCGAGGTGCGCATCGTCGCGAGCAACGCCGCCTCGCAGCTCGTCGCCACCCTGCTGCTCGACGGCCAGCCGGTGGTGCTCGGCCCCGATCTGAGCGTCGTGCTGGAAGGTGGCAGCGTCGGCGAGCACACCCTGGTCGCCACCGTGTCCGACGGCTACGAAGTGGTCACCTCCACCACGACCTACGTGGTGCTCGATCCGAGCAGCCAGGAAGGCCCGGTGGTGACGCTGACCAGCCCGCAGGAGGCCAATGTGGTCGCCGCGCCCGTCGAGGTGCTCGGCAGCGTGGCCGACAGCGACCTCGCCGGCTGGACGCTCAGCGTGCTCGACCGTGACGGCAGTTCCGCCAGCGTGATCGCCAGCGGCACCGATGCGATCAGCGGCCCGCTGGGCATGCTCGATCCCACTTTGCTGCAGAACGGCCAGTACGTGGTCGTGCTGCGCGCCTGGGACGCGCTGGGCCACGAGTCGCGCGCGTTCGCAAACGTGACGGTCGACGGCGAGATGAAGCTCGGCCACTTCAGCATGAGCTTCGAGGACGCCAGCGTTCCGCTGATGGGCATGCCCATCACCGTGACCCGCACCTACGACAGCCGCCGCAGCGGTCGCTCGCTGGACTTCGGCCACGGCTGGTCGGTGGATGTGCAGAGCATGCGCATCCACGAGTCGCGCACCATCGGCAACGGCTGGAGCCTGCGCCAGGAAGGCGGCGGCTTCTTCCCCAGCTGGTGCGTGCGCGCCGACGGCGACCCGATCGTCAGCGTGACCCTGCCCGACGGCGACGTGCAGCGCTTCCGCGCCCGCGCGATGCCGGAATGCCAGTTTCTGATTCCCTCGATCGACGTGCAGCTGGTGTTCGAAGCGCTGCCCGGTACGTATTCGAAGCTGGAACAGACCAGCTACGGCAGTCTGCGCGTGAGCGGCGGTGTGCTGATCGATCTGGGCGAATACGAGCCGGCCGATCCGGACAACTACCGCCTGACCACGCAGGACGGCACCCGTTACGACATGGTCCAGGGCGTGGGCATCCGCAAGGTCACCGACCTCAGCGGCAACACGCTGACCTACGGCCGCGACGGCGTGGTCCACTCCAGCGGCGTGGGCATCGACTTCCTGCGCGACAGCCAGGGCCGGATCACCGCGCTGCGCCTGCCTGACGGCGGTTTCGTCGACTACGAGTACGACGCGGCGGGCGACCTCACCGCGGTAGTCGACCAGGTCGGCAATGTCAGCCGCTACGGCTATCTGCAGGGTCGTTATGCCCATTATCTGCAGGACATCTTCGATGCCCGCGGCGTCCGCGCCGCGCGCAACGAATACGACGCGGATGGCAGACTGATCGCGCAGGTCGACCCCGACGGCAAGCGCATCGAGTTCTCGCTGGACATCACCGGACGCGTGCAGAGGGTCAAGAACCGTCTGGGCGAGACCTCGATCTTCGTCTTCGACGACAACGGCCGCGTCCTGCAGGAAACCAACGCGCTCGGCGAGACGGTGCTGCGCACCTACGACAGCTTCGGCAATACGCTCACCCAGACCAACGCAGACGGCGAAACCACCCGCTGGGTCTACGATTCGGCCGGGAACAAGCTGCGCGAGACCGACCATCTCGGCAACGCCACCGTGTGGACCTACGACAGCCGTGGGCGCATGCTCACCCAGACCAACGCGAATGGTCTGGTCGTCGCCAACAACCAGTACGACCTGCGCAGCGGCAATCTCATCTCGACGGCCGACGGCAATGGCGCATCGACCGCGATGGTGTACGGCAGCAGGGGCGAACTGCTCGAGATGCGTCAGCCGGAAGGCGCGACGACCCGCTACGGCTACAACAGCCGCGGCGACCGGATCTTCGAGCGCGGTCCGGACGGCGTGGAGATCAGTCGGCAGTTCGACAGCGGCGGTCGACCGACCGTCGTCGACCGTACCTACGTCGACGCCAACGGCCAGCGGCGGACCTTGACCACGCGTCATGTGTACGACGCCAAGGGTCGCCTGATCGAGACCATCGACCCGCAGGGCCGTACGACGCGCACCGAATACAACGCGATCGACAAGGAGACCGCGCGGATCGATGCGCTCGGCCGGCGTACCGAAATGGTGTACGACAACCGCGGCAATCTGCTGCAGACCCGTCATCCCGACGGCACCGTCGATTCGATCGTCTACGACGAGGAGAACCGCGAGATCGCGAAGATCGATCGCGGCGGGCGGACCACTCTGTACGTGCGCGATGCCGCGGGCCGGGTGGTCGAAACGCAGCATCCGGACGGCGCCATCGAGCGCACTCAGTACGATCGCGCCGGACGCATCGTGGCCACCACCGACCCGCGCGGCAACACGACCACCTTCGTCTACGACGATGCGGGCCGGCTGGTGTCGACCACCAACGCGGTGAACCGGACCACCACGATGACCTATCGCGCGGACGGCGCCAAGCTGTCCACGCGGGATGCGCTGGGGCGGACGACGAAGTTCGAATACGACGGGGCCGGCCGCCTGACCGCGACCCTGCATCCGGACAACACGCCGACCAACGACGCCGACGCGCCGCGGATCCGGATGACCTACGACGCACTGGGCCGCAAGACCTCGACCATCGACGAGGCCGGGCGCATCACGCGTTTCGAATACGACGTGGCCAGCCGGTTGACGGCGGTGGTCGATCCGCTGGGACAGCGCACCGAGTACGCGTACGACGGCCGCGGCAACAAGATCGCCCAGACCGACGCGCTCGGACGCACGACCCGCTGGGAATACGACGACGACGGCCGCGTCGTCGCGCGCATCCTGCCGCTGGGGCAACGCGAGACGATGGAGTACGACGCCGCCGGGCAGATGACCGCCAAGGTCGACTTCAAGGGCCAGCGTACGACCTATCGCTACGATGCCCTCGGCCGCGAGCTGGAAGTGCGTCACGCCGATGGCTCCGGCGTGGTCACCACCTACACGCCCACTGGCCAGGTGGCGACCCGCACCGACGCGGCGGGGACGACCACCCACCAGTACGATGCGCGCGACCGTCTGGTCTCCATCGTCCACCCGGACGGCGTGAGCATCGCGTACGCCTACGACGAAGCGGGCAATCGCACGCGCATGACGACGGCGCAGCAGGACATCGTCTACGCCTACGATGCGATGAACCGGCTCGCGTCCGTCACCCAGGCCGGGCGCACCACCGTCTACACCTACAACGAGGTCGGCAGCCGCCTGCGCGCGAGCATGCCCAACGGCACGCGCACCGATCATGTCTATGACGTGCGCAACCGTCTGCAGCGGATGACCCACTACAGTGCGACCGGCAGCGTCCTGCTGGATCAGGTCTATACCCTCGAAAGCAGCGGTCTGCGCACGCAGATCGTGGAGACCGGCGCCGGTACGCGCACCACCGTCTACACCTACGACGGGCTCAAGCGTCTGGTGCGCGAACAGGTGACGGACGCGGCCCGAGGCCATCGCACCAGCGCCTGGAGCTACGATGCGGTCGGCAACCGCACGACCGAGACGCGGACCAAGTCGGGCACGACGCTGACCACCCTCTACAGCTACGACGACAACGATCGCCTGCAGCACGAGATCGTCAGCGACGGTTCGACCGTGGTCTACGACTACGACGCCAACGGCAGCCTCATCGGCAAGCGTGACGCCGGCGGCTTCAGCGTCTACGGCTACGATGGCGGCAACCGCATGGTCAACGCGATCACGCCGACCTCGACCATGAGCTATCGCTACGACGCCGACGGCATCCGTCAGTCGCAGACGGTGAACGGAGTGACGACCCGGTTCGTGGTCGATCCGACCGCGAAGCATGCGCAGGTGCTGGAGGAGCGCGGTGGCGCCGACGATGTGCTGTATCTGCTCGGCGACGACCGGATCGCATTGACCCGGGGCGGAGCGACGCAGTACCTGCACGCCGACGGCCTGGGCAGCACGCGTGCGCTCAGCACCAGCGCGGGCCAGGCGTCCGATCGCTGGTGGTACGAGGCCTTCGGCGAGGTGGAAAGCAGCACCGGCACGAGCGCCAACACGTTCCTGTTCGCCGGCGAACAGCTGGATCCAAACCTCGGCTACTACTATCTGCGCGCCCGCTACATGGATCCGTCGAACGGTCGCTTCACGCAGATGGATGTGTTCGCCGGCTTCAGCAGCGACCCGGCGACCCTGCACAAGTACCTCTACGCCAACGCGAATCCGGTGGCGTACGTGGACCCGTCGGGCAATATCGCCATGGCGATGCAGGGCTTCTACTTCAGCACGATCTCGTTCGCGGCGCTGATCCCGGTGGCCAAGCTGGTCGTGACCGTCATCGTCGGCGTGGGCCTGATCCTGTTGATGGCCGATGTGGTCTCCAACATCATCCAGGACGCCTGGATGGCCTCGACCAATGCGCAGAGTGCGGCTCAGGCGGCGCAAAGGCAGGCCGAATACGACATCATGAAGCGATTGAGCGACAATCCACCGCCACCCGGCGGCGGATGCGGACCGCTGTCGCGCGCGATCCATCATGCGATCGCGGTGATCACGCGCTACAAGGCGTGGGACGCGAAGTGGTTCCCCGGTCGCCATGCCGAGAAGATCAGCGGCTGGGAAAACCGACTGAAGAATCTGAAGGACGAGCACAACAAGAAGTGCACCTGATGGGCCGACGACGCGAACACGACAGGCGCGGCGAGGCACGGGACGCGATTCCCGTGCCTTCCGCGGCGGACTGGGGCCGCATCCCGGCCGACGATCTCGACATGGCGGCCGCGCACGCGGCGTATGTCGGGTTGTCCTGCGCGCAACTCGCGTCGAAATTCATCCGCCAGCCCATCTCGATGGTGGATGGGCTGCGCTGGATGCCGGTCAAGCCGTTCGCGTATTACCTGCGCTGCCTGGCCGAGTTTCTGGTCGGCGACGGCGTGCCGGAGTCCGGTGCGCCGGATTTGGCCAGCATGTTCCTGCGGCTGGTGGAGGAAAAGGCGCAGACCTGCCCGGCGGGTGTGCGCGCGTGCAGACAGTCGCTGCGCGAGGCCGTCGACCACCTGGCGGCGAACCAGCAGCGTTTCGGCGCGCCGCCGGGGATTTACGGGGATTTCTCGGTACAGGCCGGCAGGATCCGCGAGCTGCTCGACGGCCTGTAACGCGGCCGCGGACCGCGCGTAGCATCCATTCGATGCTGCCCTGCAGCGAGGCAGGGCGCAGGCGTCGCCCTGCGAGGTTTCGCTGTGCGAGGTGTCGCCGATGCATGTCGTCGACTTCGGTTGCCTGCCGCATGTCCAGATGACATGCGGCCGGTGAGATGCTGCCGGCGGCATGCGGAATGTCGTGGAGCGTCCTCAATCGCTTTCCGCCGGAGCCTCCGCAGCCTGCACCCGCTCCGCCTCGACGCGGGCGATCTCCGCCTGCAGCAGCTCCGGATGCAGATGGAACTGGTCGCTGTGCATCAGCGTGCGGCCGGCGTCGGTGACCACGATGCGCTCCACCTGCAGCAGGCGGTCGTCGCGGAACAGTTCGATGTAGCTGTCGAGCACGCCGCTGAGCGTGCCCTGCGCGGTGTCGGGTGCGGCCAGCACCAACTGCAGGCCGAGCGAGCGCAGGTAGCCGGTGATGGCGCGGGCATTCTGCGCGTCGATCTTGTCGCCGAATTCGTCCAGCATCATCAGCCCCAGTCCGCCGGACTGGCCTTCGCTCTTGCCGTAGGCCGCGGCCAGCGCGGCGCCTGCGATCACGTACATCGGCGCGCGGTGTTCGCCGCCGGAGCCCGAGCGCATGCGTTCGCTCAGCGTGCCGATAGTGCGCTCGCCCTGGCGGATCTCGACCTCGAAGCTGAAGAAGCGCCGGTAGTCGTCCAGCGGTGAGACGCCGCCCTTGCCGACGATCTTGTCCTCGACGATCTCGCGGAAGGCCTCGGGCACATCGCCCGCACTGCCGAACAAGGTGTCTTCGGCGCCCACATCGGCCACTTTCAGAATGAATTTGTGCAGCGCCTTCAGCTCGGGCACCACATCGAAGCGGAAGCGGTAGCGCTCGTTGTTGGAGAACACCGGGCTGCGCAGCAGGGTGCGGTTGAGCGTGTCGATCTGGTGCTTGAGCCGCACGAAGTTGTCGTACAGCGTGGACGCCACATTCGCGCGGAAGGTGTCGACAGCGGTCGCATAGGCCTCGTCGGCGCGCGCCTGATGCTGCACCAGCTCGGTGCCCTTGAGATGCGCGATCTCGCGGCCCAGCACATCGGCGGCCTTGCGCCAGTCGCCGGCATCCAGATCGAGCGCGATGCCGTTGTCCTTCGCGTACTGCGCCAGCCCCGACCAGGCCTCGGGCACCAGGCTGCCGAGTGCCTTCTCGGCGTCCTCGGCGCGCGATTCGCAGCGTGAGACGCGTTCGTGCAGCGCCTCGTATTTCTCGTCCAGCTCCTCGCGATGCTGTTCGACCAGATTGGCGTCCACGTCGGGGTGGCGGTAAGCGTCCACCGCCAGCCTTGCGACGCGCTCGCTCTCGGCTTCAAGACGCGCGAGCAGGGCGCGGATCTCGTCGACCTTGCCGCCGGCCAGCGCGACCTCGCCCACCAACCGTTCGCGCAGCGCGTCGAGCTCGCGGCAGCGCGTTTCGGCGGCGCGTGCGTCTTCGCTGAGCCGCATCAGGTCCGGGTCCTCGAAGGCGCGGCGACGCTCCTGCAGCGCATGGAAACGCCCGCAGGCTTCACGATGGCGCAGCAGCGCGGCATGCACGGTGTCGACCACGGCCGCGCCGCTGCCGATCGCGGCGAAACCACCGGCACAGTCGTCTGCGCGCTTCCACTCGGCTTCCAGCCGGCGGGCGTCGTTTTCGGCGCGCTCGATCTCCTCGCGCAGCTGTTTCACGCGCTGGCGGTTGTCGGAGGCGCCGATCTTCAGTTCGGTCGCGGCCGGCAGGCGCAGGCGTTCGATGCCGCCGCCTTTCACCACGATGCCGTCGCGGCTCAGGCCGTGCCGCGCATCCACGATCTCGCGCTCGCTCTCCACGCAGCGCAGGTCGCCGACCTGCCTGCGCAGATAGGCCACCGCGTCTTCGTCGCCGCTCAGCAGTGCGGCCACCTGGCCGTCCTCGGGCGCGCGCATGCGCGCCTGACGCGCCTGCGAGGTCAGCGCCAGCTTGACGCCATACACCGAACGCGTGCCCTGCAGGCCGCGATACAGCCGCACCGCGCGCTGTTCGTGCTCGGCGGGGATCAGCAGCGCTTCGACGTGATTGCGCAGATAGGCCTCGACCGCCGACTGCCACGCGGTGTCAGTCACCTGCACCAGATCGCAGACCGGACGGCAGGGGATGCCCTCGTCCTGCAGATAGTTCATCAGCCGCACCGCATCGGCGCGCAGTTCGGCCTGTCCGGACTGCACGCGAGCGAGATTTTCGCGCGCGCCGCGGCTTCGGTGCCGCGCATCGTCCAGCGCACTGCGCAGGCTGTGCGCATGGCCCTTGACCGCGGCGATCACGGGTGACGCTGCGGCGATGGCCGCGCGCAGTTCGGTATCCAGCGCCTGCGGGTCGAGGCCGATCTCCGCCTCGGCATCGAGCGCCGCCAGGCCGTCGTACAGCCTGCGCCACGGCGCGGCGGCGGCATCGAGCGCATGCGTGTCGACGGTCGGTAGGTCCAGCTTGCCCGCAGCCAGCAACTGATCGCGCACGAAGCCTGCGCTGCGCAGCAGTTCGCGCTTGATGCCCGCGAGTTCGTCGCGGTCGCGGCCGGCGATTTCCTCGAACGAGGACTGCTCGCTATAGCCGCGTGTGCCCTGCAGCCGGGCCTGCGCTTCCTCCAGGCGCAGACGCGCGGTGTTGCCGTCGCTGCGCGCCTGCTCCAGCGCGCGCTGTTTCTCGCGCTGCGTCCGCTCGGCGACTTCGAGCGCCTGTTCGGCGGCATCGACGTTGTCGCTGTGCGCGTCGCGGCGGTATTCGGCGGCCAGCGCGCGGTAGCTGGCCGCGCGCGTGGCGTGGCCGGCGATCTTGCGGTACTGCTGTTCCACCGTCTCGGCCGAGGCGATGCGCTGCGCCACCTGCTCGATCTTCTCGCGGATCTCGCGGAAGCCTTCCAGCAGCGCGCGGAAGCGGCCGATGTCGGTGGGCCGGTCCTCGGCCACCTGATGGCGCACGAACAGGTCCACATTGTCCACGCGCTGCAGATTCAGCGCGTTCTGGAAGGCCTTGCGATAGGCCACGGCGTCGAGGAAGGCCGTCGGGCCGGGGCGCAGGCGCAGCAGCATGTCCTTGAGGAAGCGCTCGCTGGTGCCGTGCAGCTCCAGCCGCGTGCCGCCGCGTTTGCAGCGCTCGGCGGCCATCGCGCGGAACTGCGCCCAGGCCAGCGGCAGCTCGGCGCCGTCGACGGTTTCCAGATGATCGGCGAGGTCCAGCGCCACGCCCGGCAGCAGATACAGGCCGTGCACGCGGTGATCGGCCTCGTCCACCGACGCGCCCAGCGCGATGCCCGCGGTCAGCGTTTCGCCCGTGGCCTCGTCGCGGAACACCAGACTCACATACGTCGTTGCGGTGTCGCGCACGCGGCCGTCGTCGCCCGCACGGAACACGCCCAGGCAGTAGTCGCGGATGGTGCGTGCGCGGTGGGTGCCGCCGGCCTGCGCGTTGAAGCGGATCAGGTTGCGGTCGGCGCCCAGCATCACGATCTGCAGTGCGTCGAGCAACGCGCTCTTGCCCGCGCCGTTCGGCGCGATGATCGCGGTGGTGCCGTCGAATTCGAGGGTCTTCGCCTGGAACAGGAAGAACTGGATCAGATGCACGCGCTCAAGCCTGAACATCGGCGGCCTCCTCGTGGGCGTCGGCATCGTCTTCGGCTTCGGCGCTTGCCTGCGCCGTCAGCGCATCTGCGTGGGCTTGCGTTTCGGCTTCGTCAGCGTCATCGGTTGCGGCCTCGTCCAGCGCCGCGTCGTCGCTGTCGTCTTCATCGCGATTGTGCTGATCCAGCCGCTGCAGCCAGAGTGCGCCGACGATCTCGACGATGGCCGGGCGCACCGCGATGCGGAACGGCTGCGGGTCGTCGGGTTCGGGGTCCAGCATGCGGCAGACCGCCCAGCGCTTGAGTGTCTTCAGCAGCTCGCGCAGCGGGCCGATCTCCGGCATCGGCCGCCCCGTGAGTGCGGGATAGGCTTCCTGCAGCTCGGGCAGTTCCACCATCACTTCGCCCAGGTCTTCCACCTGGCCCTGACGCATCGCTTCGTCGTAGCGCTGGCGCAGCACCAGCATCAGCAGGGTCTGTTCGAGCGTGACCGGGGTGCCTTCGCCGTGGCTGGGCATGGCCACCAGGTAGCGATAGTGCGCGTTGCGCTCCAGGCGCATGCCGAGCGGTTCCAGTGCGGCGGCGAAGTCGGCGAAGTAGGTTTCGATGAGGTCGTAGGCGATGCGGGAGTGGCGGTCGCTGCGGTAGAGCACTTGTTCGGTGACCAGGCGGTAGGCGGCGCGTTCGAAGTCCTGCACGGTGTACAGGCCGGAGGTTTGGCTGAGGGTGGCCCAGGAGCGTTTCATTTGGTGCGGGAGGCTCGGGTGTGTGGTGTGGTGTGTGTTGCGGGTTTGGGTCGATGCAACGACGCGTGCTGGGGTGCCAGCGGAAGATCAGGCAAGATCAAAAGCTTCCGCGCTGTCGCGCGGGTAACTTTTCTTTGCGTGCCCAAAGAAAAGTCACCAAAAGAAAGGGCAGCCCGGTCGTCGCGCCCGGCGCTGCGCGCCGGGTTCGCAGGTCTCGCGGGGTTTTTCGAAG
>ERZ1066122.301-NODE-301-length-53529-cov-23.107379_pt1 | contig 53529 bp, 39 predicted proteins | sample MGYA00382769_ERZ1066122 | MGnify/ENA primary metagenome ERZ1066122 (study PRJEB33369, sample SAMEA5778352) | biofilm metagenome | biome: Industrial cooling water; feature: Water cooling tower basin; material: Biofilm | place: United Arab Emirates | collected... | reverse complement strand
CCAAGCCCAGCGCGATCATGTTGGTGGCCGAGAAGGCCAAGAAGCTCAAGGCCGAAGGCCGCGACATCATCAGTTTCTCGATCGGCGTGCCCAATTTCCTGCCCGGCCCGCACGTCTATGCGGCCGCCCGCGACGCCCTGGAGAAGGACAGCGGCCAGTATGGCAGCAACCGCGGCACCGATGCGCTGCTGGACGCCTTCCTCGCCCACATGGGCACGCTCGGTCTCGACGGCTACACGCGTGCCCATTGTGCGGTGGGCGTGGGCGCCAAGCACATCATCTACAACCTGGCCGAGGCCCTGCTGGACGAAGGCGACGTCATCGCCTTCCCCACGCCGTACTGGACCAGCTACATCGACATCGCCGAGATCGTGAACGCCGAGGTGCTGCTGCTGCCGTGCCCGCCGGAGCAGGACTACAAGCTCACCCCGGACCAGCTGGACGCCGCGCTCGCGAAGAAGCCCAAGGTCTTCCTGTTCAACAACCCGTCCAACCCGACGGGCATGGTGTACACGAAGGACGAGATCGCCGTGCTGGCCGATGTGGTGGCGAAGCATCCCGACACCTGGATCATCACCGACGACATCTACAACAAGATGGTGTTCGACGGCGTGGGCTACCACAACTTCATCCATTTCCGTCCGGAACTGCGCGACCGCGTGATCTTCATCGACTCGCTGTCCAAGACCTACGGCATGCCCGGCTGGCGCGTCGGCTTCATGGCCGGCCCCGAGCAGGTGGCCAAGGCCGTGGTCACGCTCAATTCCAACCACATCACCAACATCCCCGAGCTGACCACCGCCGCGGCCATCGCCGCGCTGAGCGGCCCGCAGGATGTGCCCACCGACAAGTGCGCCGAGTTCCAGGCCAAGCGCGACCAGGTGATGGCCGCCTTCGCCGCCATTCCCGGCATCGTGTGCCCCAAGCCGCAGGGCGCGTTCTACGTCTTCCCCGACATCAGCGCTTACTACGGCAAGACCCACGGCCCCAGCGGCGCGACGATCGGCAACGACATCGACCTGTGCAACGCCCTGCTCGATGCCAAGGGCGTGGCCTGTGTGCCCGGCTCGGCCTTCGGCGAACCGCGTGCGCTGCGCATCAGCTACACCTGCCCCACGCCGCAGTTGGCCCCGGGCCTGGCGCGCATCCAGGAGTTCTTCGCCGAACTCGCGTAACGCCCACGCCGTAGGGCGGGCCTTGGCCCGCCATCGCGTGGTGCCCGATCACGTCGGAAGCCGGGTATCAGACGCCTTGCTTCCATCGCGGCCCAACCTTCGCAATGGCGGGCCAAGGCCCGCCCTACGTAACCTCCCGACGCACCTCCCGACGCGTTTTCCACTCTCGATTCCCCATTCCTCATTCCCGGAGTTCCGACATGAAAGCCCCCGTCCGAGTCGCAGTCACCGGCGCCGCCGGCCAGATCGGCTATGCCCTGCTGTTCCGCATCGCGTCCGGCGAAATGCTGGGCAAGGACCAGCCGGTCATCCTGCAGATGCTTGAACTGCCGATGGAGAAGGCCCAGGCCGCGCTCAAGGGCGTGATGATGGAGCTGGAAGACTGCGCCTTCCCGCTGCTGGCCGGCATGGTCGGCACCGACGATCCGATGGTCGCGTTCAAGGACGCCGACTACGCCCTGCTGGTCGGCGCGATGCCGCGCGGCCCGGGCATGGAGCGCAAGGACCTGCTGCTCAAGAACGCCGAGATCTTCACCGTGCAGGGCAAGGCGCTGAACGCCGTCGCCAGCCGCAACGTGAAGGTGCTGGTGGTCGGCAACCCGGCCAACACCAACGCCTACATCGCGATGAAGTCCGCGCCCGACCTGCCGGCGAAGAACTTCACCGCCATGCTGCGCCTCGACCACAACCGCGCGCTGTCGCAGCTGGCCGCCAAGGCCGGCGTGGCCGTGGCCGACATCAAGAAGATGGTCGTGTGGGGCAACCACAGCCCGACCATGTACCCCGACTACCGCTTCGCCACCGTCGACGGCGCCTCGCTGCAGGACAAGGTGGCCGATGCCGACTGGAACGCCAACACCTTCATCCCGGTGGTGGCCAAGCGCGGTGCCGCCATCATCGAGGCCCGCGGCCTGTCGTCCGCCGCCTCGGCCGCCAACGCCGCCATCGACCACATGCACGACTGGGCGCTCGGCACCGACGGCGACTGGGTGACCATGGGCGTGCCCTCCGACGGCAGCTACGGCATCCCGGAAGGCGTGATCTACGGCGTGCCGGTGACCTGCGCGAACGGCGAATACACCCGCGTCGAAGGCCTGGCCATCGACGACTTCAGCCGCGAGCGCATGGACAAGACGCTGGCCGAACTCGAGGAAGAGCGCGCCGGCGTGGCGCATCTGCTCTGAGCAACGTGCTCGGCGCGGTCCGGCCGCGATCAATCGACGCAGAAGAAAGGCGGCTTCGGCCGCCTTTCTGCCGGAAATCGCCGCGACAGGCCGACACCCGGATCGGCGGCGTGGCGGGTCCGGCATGGCAGGTGGCTTCGGCTGCGGCCGCCCTGCCGACGGCGGACAACTCCATCGAAAGGACACCGACATGTTTTTCGAAAGCAAGATCTTCCGCGGCTGGTACATCGGCATGATGGTGCTGTGGCTGGTGCTGTTCGCCAGCTTCAGCAGCCTGTCCTTCCTCGCCGAACACGCCCACTACCCGGCGATCATGGTGCTCGGCGCCTTCGTCGCCGGGCTCACGCCGGAGGGGGGCGGCGCGGTGGCCTTCCCCGTGCTCAGCGTGTTCTTCGAGATCGACCGTGCGATGGCGCGCGATTTCAGCCTGATGATCCAGAGCGTGGGCATGACCAGCGCCAGCATCTGGATCCTTTCGCGCAAAAGCCACCATCTGGCCGATTACGCGCCGGTGTTGTGGTACATCCCGGTCGCCTTCGCCGGTTTCGTCTTCGGCATGAATGCCGTGCAGGCCCTGCCGGTGCCCGTCATCCAGGCGCTGTTCCTCAGCCTGATCCTCACCTTCTCGCTGGCCTACGTGTCCAACTCGCACCGCGGCGACCGCCAATCGCTCGTGGTCACCGGCCCACTGGATCGCGGCATGCTGGCGTCAGTGCTGTTTCTGGGCGGCATCTGCGCCAGCCTGTTCGGCACCGGCGCAGACATCGTGCTGTACACCCTGCTCGTCACCCGCTTCCGCATGCGCGAGCGCATCGCCACCCACCAGAGCATCATGGTGATGGCCTCGATCAGCCTGCTGGGCTACGCCTACCGCCACTTCTGGGACGGCGACATCACCGCCTACCAGGTGCAGACCTGGCTCTGCGCATATCCGGTGGTGCTGCTGATGGCGCCGCTGGGCAGTTACGTGCTCAGCCGGATTAACGTCGAATGGATGCTGCGCGGCATCGTGGCGCTCAACATCTTCCAGATGCTGTACTTCAACCTCAAGGCGCCGACGCTCGAGAAATTCCTGTATTCACTGGTGTTCTCGCTGGTGCTGTTCGCCGTGTTCTGGCTGGCCCTGGCCAACATCGCCCGCCTCTCACGCGCCCAGCCCAGCGCGGCGGAATGACCCTGCGCGGGGCGGGGCGGCTCGCGCGTCCCGCAGCCGCCATCCTCCCGCGTGCCGAAGGCGCCCAGCCCCTGCGCGCCCAAGTCCTGCAGCGCCGCCCGATGAAACTTTAAACATTGCCGTTAATTGGAGATGGTGCATGACGCTGCGCTTATGCGTCGTGCAAGAGCGTATGCGCCTTGTGAGTCGCGCGCCTGCGCCTTGGGTGCGCGGCCGTCACGCCTCGCGCACATGAGCGTGCGCCGCGCGTGCGACCTCGTCGAGCATGACGTGCAGGTCGATCTCCGACGCGGGCTCGCCGGCCTCGATCCGCTTCACCAGCATGTCGCGCGGGAAGACGAAAAAATCCCGCGCGCCCAGTTGGAGCGCGAAGTCCGCGCCCATCTCGTCCTCGTACACCACCCAGCACAGGCCGACCTGGTTCGCCAGCACGTCGCCGAAGGCGCCGCCGAGCAGTTCCAGTTCGCCGGTGGCATCGTCGGTGAACGGGCCGCGGTCGAGCAGGGTGTGCAGCGTGGGGATGTCGTCCGTGGAGCCTGTCAGGCGCACGTCCGATCCGAACCCGGCCAGCAGGTCGTCGATCCAGCGCCGCTCGGCGGCCATGCCTTCACGTTCCAGGTCGTTCAACGGGCGTGCTTTCATCGGGTGTGCATTCATCGGCAGGGTTTCGTCGGAATGTCTTCATCGAGGAGTGGAGACGGGACGCGCGCACCGCAACGGGGCCGGCGCCCCGGGCGCGATGGCGTCGGCGCGGGCCGCGCCCATCATGCGCCGACCCGGATGGACGCGACCACCCGCGCGATATCCCGCTCATCGTAATAACCGGGGTCGCCGCTGGTGGACAGGCCGATGGTGAACGTGCGCCCCGGGGCGAACAGCAGCCAGCTGCGGCTGATGACCGGCGCCATGACCAGCCCGCCCTCGCTCTCGAACGGCAGCGTGAAGCGCGCCTTGATCACATTGGCCCTGCAGCCGGCCACGACCGCCTCACTCGTGGCCTCGAACGCATCGAAATCCAGATATTCGACCGACAGGAGCGCCAACTGGCGCGCGAGGATCTCCGCGGCCTGTTCGTTGCCCGGCACGCCGGACGGCCGGACCGTCGCCTGCAGGGTGGGGTAGACATGCACGGGGCTGTCGTGTCGCGCACTCGCGCAGCAGAACGGCAGTCGCGCGTATTGGATCCAGTCCTCCGGACCGCTCGCGTTCTTCAACTGCGCGACCGGAGACCACGCGGGCGGCATGAAATCCCAGTGCGCGGGCTTCCTCAGCGAAAACCGCATCACGGCGTCGTTGAACAGATGTGGGTCGCTGGCGCTCACCCGGCGATGCCCCTCGTCGTATCGAGTCGAACGGGAAGGATATCCGGGTTCAGACGGAATCGCGGCCCGCGGCCGATGGCCCGCGTTGCGGGCCATCGCGCGCATCACGCGTCACCGATGCGCGTCGGGAGGGGGGGCGGTGCTCCACATGCGGCGGGCGCAGGCCCGCCTTGCGCGTCGACGGGTGACGATCAACGCTGCGGTGTATCCGGATGCGTCCAGACAACGACCCGCTGCGTGCCCGGGTCACCGGGGTTGGGGCAACGGCCATCGCCATCGCCGGTGAAACCGCCGGACGGGCTGCACAGTTCGCGCCCGCGGGCGTCGTAGAGGGTGTTGAACGCGTCGCAGCAGCCGGCGTTGATCAGATAGGCCGTCGCGCCCCGGTGCTGCAGGCGCACCACCGACAGCGCGCCGGCGCTGCGAACATCCTGGCGTTCCCAGATGCGGATCTGATGTTCCAGCCAGCCGGGCAGCGGCGGGCGCGGTGGCCGGGGAGGGCGGACGGGAGCGGCGGGCGTTGTCTTTGCCCAGAGCGGCGGCGGGCCGAAGTTCGGCGAAGGGTTGCCCGGATGGGCCCAGATCAGGCGCGGCGTGGTGCCGGCATCCACCACCGTCGGACATCGGCCGTTGCCGGTCGAACCGAATCCGTCCGGTTCGCAGATCACCTGGCCGTCGGGACGCATCAAGGTGTCGCGGTGCCCTCTCGGCACATCGACCAGCAGCGCATCCTGCCCGCCATGGCGCAAGAGCCACACCGCGCCCACTTCGGCCTTCTCCCACGGGCGCTTCTCCCATTCCACCGTGCGTTTCGCGATCCAGGGCTGCAGCGCATCGGCCGCGTCGGCCGCGGGCGCCTCCGCAGTGCCGGCCGGGGAGGGGGATTCACCGCTGCAACCCAGGAGGGCTGCCATGAACATGGCCCACAGCAGAACATGGCGTCGGACATGCATGGAACATTCCTTCGATGACGGGCAGCCGCGAACGCGCGACAGACGGGAGCGGGGTTTGCGGCGGCCGCCACGCACACGGTGGACGCGATGGTCGCCACGGCAGGGCCGATGATTGAATCATCCGTCCATCCAGGCGACAACGGCCGCCGGACTCATCCTTGCGGCTGTCTCCACCTCTCTACACCCCGGTGTCAGGTGCGTGGGCCAAAGGCCTCACGGGCAGCACACCGCACGCGCTCCCGCGCGGCCAACCGCGCAGCACGCATTGGATGCAGCGTGCACGCATGCGCCGCCCCGCTGCGCCTCAGTCCGACGTGAGGTTCTCCAGCGCATGGTCGACCAGCACGGGCGCCACGGAGGTCAGCAGGTCGGGTGGCTGGCGCATCGTCTGCAGAATCTCCACGGCCTCGGCGAGACGCGAGTGGATGCTGAGCAGGATGATCGGCAGCCCGAACACCGTCACCGCCACGACGGTGCCGGCCAGCGCGCCGAGCCCGTAGGTCGTCGCCGAAGCGGCACCGAGGCCCAGCAGCTCCGCGGCGGCCGGGCTCAGCAACACCCCCGCGGCGATGGTGCAGATCACGCAGAGATAGACCAGCACGGTCATCAACAACATCAGTGCCCTGAACATCATGTCCCTTTGATGGTTGGAATTTGTGGATACCTCGACGCGACGGTGAGGCGTGGGGCGCATAAGCTGAAGGTGTCATGCGCCATGAAGCTTGACGTATGCGCGGCGATGAATGGTCGTCCGTGATGCTTCGTCGATTCGCCCTGCGAGCGTGCGGATGCGGTGCCCCGTTTGGGGCGGGCTCAAGCCCGCCTTACGGGTTAGCAAGAGATTGTGTGTCTTGCAGGTTCAATCCTGCCTCGTGGGCTGTGGGTCCTTGAGATTAAATAAGTTCAATTCTGCTCTTTTTATGCAGTTGCTTTCAAAGCAAAAGTATGCCTGATAAAACTTGAAATTCTCTCTTTGGGATTTTTTGCATTTTTTCTCGATTATTTTAATTATTTCTATCTTGTCTTCATCCTTTGTGTTTATTCCAAATATGATTCCAATAAGGGAGCTGAATTCATAATTCAAAATTCTTTTTGAGCTGTCAGATAAATCCGTTACTGAGCTTAATAAAATCAGTCTATATTCATTTTCGTAAGACCAGTCCTTCGTTTTTATCTTGATGTCTTTGTAAAAGCTTTCCCAGTATGCGGACCTCCACTCATCTTCTGAGCTTGACATGTGGTCTGCGCACGAGCTGTGCTCACCTTCACTGCTTTGATACCACATGCTGTTTATTGTGGGGCGAGTAAGGCTGCCAAGGGATCGAAAAAAATCCGTTGTTGCTTGGCCCTTTTCATAAATTATTTTTTGAAATTCTAAATTGAACCAGCCGCGTGTTTCTCCGTGCGAGCTAGACCATCCATTAATTCCTTTGAGTTTAATAAATTTTCTTCCATTAATTTCTTCTGCATTAAATATTAAACAGGCCCCGGAGTGGTTTGATCCATAGTGACCCCAAACAGAGGAGCTTGTGCATTCAGACATGAAGCAGGCAGTGTACCATTCGGGGAAACAAATTTTTTCAAGGGATTTAATATATAGAGCTGGAAAATCAGACAATAGGAAGTTTTTGTTATTTTTGATTTCTGTTGCGTTATATTTTGCGAGAAGATTGATTTGTTGCTTTATCTGTTTCTGAATTAAAAATAGAATTGAAAGATGCTTATCCCCATTAGCGTCTTTATTTAAAACATCGTCTATTGCTTTAAAATATGCGTCGTCGGACACTTTATTTAGTGCTTCTTCGACCATGGAAGGTAATTTGTTTGACTCGGGTGAAATTCCTTTTTCAATAAATACGTCAAACACAATTTTCAGTGCACACATGTGCGCGGTGCTCAGATAGAATTCAAGCTCATCTTTTCGTATAGGAGAATTTCTTTTAATAATATTGGCAATCAATTTGGCAATATTTTTATTCTCCAGGAATCTGTGCGAAATATTATAAATTAGCTCTTTCAGTTCTTTGGATGGAAGATCATTAGTGGAGCCAAAAACGGGAATGTCATTCTCGCTCAGCTCATGGTCATCGCCGGCTATAAGAAAGACAGTAACGGCATGCTGCAAGCAATAAATATAATGGCGGAATAAATTTTTCCAAATAATTTCATCTCCGCACCAAACAATGTCTCGATAACCTTCCATTGGATCGTTTAGCTGGCTAGGATGAGCGAAGTATATTTCCTGATTATCTAGCTCTCCATTCTCGCCAAGAAGTCTTGTGATGGGTCTAAATCTATAAAGCTCATGTGTCATATGCGCTCGTTGGTTGACAAATGGATGAGAATAAGATCGGATTCCGGCCCAGGTTGTGGCGATGATTCTGCAAGCGCCAAATGGGTGCGTCAACCAGAATTTCTCTGCACGGATCATCGGCCTGTTCCGACAGATCGGATTGAGGCTGCAGGCGCGATTGGAAGCGTTATCCGGCATGGGCATAGACTTATCCAGTACGCCGACGCCATGATGACAGTCTGTCAAAACTGACAGGTCGATACCCCCGCCATTCCAACCATTCAACCCTGTCGGCGATTCCTCAATCTCCAACCCCCACCCCCACATACCGCGCCCTAGGCCGAATCAATTTCCCCTCCGCCTGCTGCTCCAGCGCATGCGCCAGCCATCCCGCCAATCGCCCGGCGGCGAACATCACCAGCGCCGGGGTGGCGGGCAGGGTGTCGAGGTGGCAGATGGCGGCCAGCATCAGGTCGATGTTGGGGCGTTGGCCGCTGGTGTGTTCGGCGGCGTGGAGGAGGGCGTCGAGGTCGGCGAGGGCGGGGGTGCCGGCGTGGCGGGTGCGGAGGCGGGCGAGGAGTTCGGCGGCGCGGGGGTCGCCGTGGGGGTAGAGGGCGTGGCCGAAGCCGGGGAGGTCGTCGCCGCGCTGGAGGCGGGCTTCGATGTAGGCCTGCGGGGAGGCGGCGTCGCGGGCGCCTGTGATCAGCGCGTACGCGCGTGCGGTGGCGCCGCCGTGGCGGGGGCCGGAGAGGGCGGCCAGGCCGGCGCAGACGGTGGCGTGCAGGTGGGCGCCAGTGGAGGCGACCACGCGGGCGCCGAAGGCGGAGACGTTCAATTCGTGGTCGGCGCACAGCACCAGCGCGGCGCGGACCAGGTCGGCGAAGCCGGCATCGCCGGGTGTCCACACCTCGGCCAGCAGGGCGTGCACCGGGCCGGCGCTGGGCGGGCGGCCGACCAGCAGGGCGGCGTTCTGGCGGAGCAGGGCGGCGGCGATGTCGTGCCGGGCGCGCGGGGTGGAGTTGAGCGCGCCGCGGGCGCCGGTGGCGAGCAGCGGGATGGCGGCCATCGCGCGTTCCAGCGGCGGGAGGCCGGCGTCGGCGGCCAGGGCGGCGACGTGGGGCGGCCAGGCGTCGTCATCGGCATACCGATCAATGGCATCGAACGGGTCGTGCGCGCCGCAGTCCCACAGCAGGCGGGCGGCGTCTTCGAGCGTGGCGCCTTCGCGCACCGCGGCCACCGCGGAACGGCCGCGGTAGTAGGGGCCGTCGGGACGGATCAGCGAGATCCGCGTCTCCAGCACCGGCAGGCCGCGGTCCAGGCTCTGCGCCGCCCCGGCGGCGGCGCTGCGCCCGGCCTGCTTGCGCTGCGCCAGGCGCTCCACGTCGATGCGCGGGTAGAGGCGGGTGCGGTGGTCGGGGCCGGGCCGGGACTCCAGCAGGCCGCGGCTGACGTAGGCGTACAGCGTGGCGCGGCTGATGCCGAGCAGGCGGCAGGTCTCGCGGGCGGTGAGCAGGTCGGCCATGCGGATAGATTGATTGGTTCGATCAAGATTGATCAACCTGGCGAATGGTGACAGATTTGCGGCCCCGGAGACCCGGCCGCGGCTGCGCATACCACCGCCGCCCCGCCTCCACCGGCCGCGCAGGCGCTGCGCCGCGGGCCGTCGTCATCACACGCGCCGCTGTCGCCCGGGCCGTGGTCGTCAGGAGCCATCCGCATGTCACACGCATCCCCCGGCGCACGCTTCCGCGCCGCCCTCGCCGAAGAATCCCCGCTGCAGGTCATCGGCGCCATCAACGCCAACCACGCCCTGCTCGCGAAGCGCGCGGGCTACCGCGCCATCTACCTGTCCGGCGGCGGCGTGGCCGCGGGCTCGCTGGGCCTGCCGGACCTCGGCATCAACACGCTCGAGGACGTGCTGATCGACGTGCGCCGCATCACCGACGTGTGCGACCTGCCGCTGCTGGTGGACATCGACACCGGCTTCGGGCCGAGCGCGTTCAATATCGAGCGCACGGTGAAGTCGCTGATCAAGGCCGGCGCCGCGGCCTGCCACATCGAGGACCAGGTCGGCGCCAAGCGCTGCGGGCACCGGCCGGGCAAGGAGATCGTGAGTACCGGCGAAATGGTGGACCGGGTGAAGGCCGCGGCCGATGCGAAGACCGACGCGGCGTTTTTCCTGATCGCGCGCACCGACGCCATCCAGGTGGACGGCGTGGACGCGGCGATCGAACGCGCGTGCCGCTGCGTGGAAGCCGGCGCCGACGGCATCTTCGCCGAGGCCGCCTACGACCTCGACACCTATCGCCGTTTCGTCGATGCGGTGAAGGTGCCGGTGCTGGCCAATATCACCGAGTTCGGCAAGACGCCGCTGTTTTCGCGCGACGAATTGGCTTCGGCCGGCGTGGCCATCCAGCTGTTCCCGCTGTCGGCGTTCCGCGCGATGAACAAGGCCGCAGAAGCGGTGTACACCGCGATCCGCCGCGACGGGCACCAGCAGGCCGTCGTCGACAGCATGCAGACCCGCGAGGAACTGTACGAACGCATCGGCTATCACGCCTTCGAACAGAAGCTGGACGCGCTGTTCGCGAAAGGCGCGTCGCCGCAGGGCGACAAGTAAGGCGAGCGCCGTGCGCATCGCGATGCCGGAGTGGTCGGCCGACGGTGGCGAGCAGGCTGCCGCGTTGCGGCCCCCCTGTCGCCCCGCCGCCGGCGCGTGGGTGGGCGGGTACCTGGTCCATGCACCCGAGGGTGCGGTGCCGCCCGCCGGCGTGGGGGCTGTGCCCCGCGCCACATTCCACATCACGCGGTCCGGGGCCGATGCAGGACAACGCCCGATCGCGCCGTTACCGTCAACGTTCAGATTTCGCTTCACCCGGCCCCGTCGTGGGGCCGGCGTCCGCATTGCCCTGTGACCGCCGTCGCCATCCCGACGTCTGCAGGGCCGTCCCGTCACACAGGAGCCGTCCCATGAGCGACACCCCGTCCACCCTGCCCAAGCCGAAGAAGTCCGTGGCGTTGAGCGGTACCGCAGCAGGCAACACCGCGCTGTGCACCGTCGGCCGCAGCGGCAACGACCTGCATTATCGTGGCTACGACATCCACGACCTCGCGACGAAGTCGACGTTCGAGGAAGTCGCGCACCTGCTGGTGCACGGTGCGTTGCCCACCGCATCGCAGCTCAAGGCCTACCGCACCAAGCTGCAGCGCCTGCGCGGGCTGCCGGCCATCGTCCAGGAAGCGCTGGAGCTGGTGCCCGCCAACGCGCATCCGATGGACGTGATGCGTACCGGCTGTTCCGTGCTGGGCACGGTGCTGCCCGAGCGCGAAAGCCATCCGGCCAGCGAGGCGCGCGACATCGCCGACCGCCTGATCGCCAGCTTCGGTTCGATGCTGCTGTACTGGTGGCACTTCACCCGCAACGGCCGCCGCATCGAGCTGGAAACCGACGACGAGACCGTGGCCGGGCACTTCCTGCATCTGCTGCACGGCGCACCGGCCAGCGACCTGCACGTCGATGCGCTCGACAAGTCGCTCATCCTCTACGCCGAGCACGAATTCAACGCCAGCACGTTCACCGCGCGCGTGATCGCCGGCACCGGCAGCGACATGCATTCGTGCATCACCGGCGCGATCGGCGCGCTGCGCGGCCCGAAGCACGGCGGCGCGAACGAGGTGGCGATGGACATCATCAGCCGCTATTCCACCGCAGACGAGGCCGAGGCCGACATCCGCGCACGCATGGAGCGCAGGGAGATCATCATCGGCTTCGGCCACCCGGTGTACACCATCGGCGACCCGCGCAACCCGATCATCAAGGAGATCTCGCGTTCGCTGTGCAAGGACGGCGGCAACATGACGCTGTTCGACGTGTCCGAGCGCATCGAGACGCTGATGATGGACACCAAGAAGATGTTCCCGAATCTCGACTGGTACAGCGCGTCGGCCTATCACATGATGGGTGTGCCCACGCCGATGTTCACCCCGCTGTTCGTGATCGCACGCACCACCGGCTGGTCGGCGCACGTGATCGAACAGCGCGAGGACGGCAAGATCATCCGCCCGAGCGCGAACTACACCGGGCCGGAAGACCGCAGCTACGTGCCGGTGGCCGAGCGCGGCTGAGTCGGCACATGACCTGCGCCCCGCACGCGCTCGGGCGTGCGGGGGAGCGGGGGGGGAGGCGTGCGCGGATGCGCACACGCATGCTCGTGCAGCTACGTTCGCGTACGCAGGCGCACGCGTGCATCCAAGCACGCGCGCGCCTGCGGCGCCGAGCGGCCATTTGCCGCCGCCCTGGTGCCGCCGCCGGCACGCGCTCTATCTCCGGGATCGCGTAGGCTGTCGTCCGTCTCCATTCCGATGACGCCCCTGCGATGGACACCACCTGGTTGATTCCCGCCGAACAGTGGGGCGAGCACGCCCTGGTCGCGCTGGTCGCGCTCGCGGTCACCGCCCTTGCGGTGACCATCCACTACGAAGGTCTGCACCGTCTTGCCGAGCATTATTCGGGCCGCATCCCCACGCGCAGCCGGCGGGTGATGCTGCGCATCATGTTCGCGCTGATCGCACTGCACATCGTCGAGATCTGGTGCTTCGGCCTGGCCTACTGGGGCTTGCTGCAGGTCGAGGGCACCGGCTTCGTGTACGGCGAGCACGGCCTGGACAATCTGTTCGATGCCATCTACCTCTCGGCGACCACCTACACCACGCTGGGGTTCGGCGACCTCGCGCCGGTCGGCGCGATCCGTCTGTTGGCCGGCATGGAGGCGCTGACCGGTTTCCTGCTGGTGACGTGGTCGGCGTCGTTCACGTATCTGGAAATGTCGCGTTATTGGCGACGGGATCTCTGAACGAAACACGCCGCACGGCAATGCGGCCCTGCGGCGTGCTGTTGTCTGCTCGGTCCCAGTGCCATCGCGCACAGACTTCGTAACCTTGTACTCCGCACGAGGGCAGTCACGTCCAAACGTGTGTGCCTACATTGGGCCCTGAAGGCCTTCCTGTGCGAAGGCCGTTCTGTACGAATGCGGAAGCGCGATGTGGAATGCCGGCACGTCGTGCCAGGCATCGTGCCGGTTACGCCAGGCCTTCCACCGCCAACACCTTGCGCACGGATGCGTCGGCCTCGAAGTGGCTGACGAAGCGCGCCAGGTTGTCGAAACCCGACAGATCCACGCCCGCCGCCTTCGCCCAGCGCAGCGTGACATACAGATACGGGTCCGCGATCGAGCGGCTGTCGTTGGCGATCCAGCTGCGGCCTTCGAGCTGTGCGTCGGCGCGCGCGTAGAGGTCGCGCAGTTTCGCGCGTGCGTTGTCCTTGCTCTTCTCCACCATCGCCGCGTCGTCCAGATACGCGGTGCTGCCGAACAGCGGCGTGAACGCGGGATGCACATCGGCGTTGACGAAGGCCAGCCAGCGATTCACCTCGGCGCGTTGTTTCGCGCTGCCGTCGCCGGTGAGGTGCGCTTCGGGGTTGAGGTCCGCGATGTAGTGCAGGATGGCGGCGTTCTGGGTGAGCACCCAGCCGTCGTGTTCGAGCGCGGGCACCGCGCCGGCGGGATTGATCGCGAGGTAGTCGGGCTTCTTGCGATCTTCGCGCGAAACGCGCACGGCCTCGTAGGGCCTGCCCAGCCACTCCAGCACGATGTGGTCGGACAGCGAACAGGCGCCGGGGGAGTAGTAGAGCTTCATGCGACGAATCCCTTGGGAATGGAACCGGCATCATGGAGCCGACATGCGCGCCGCTCAACCTGTGCTACCGCATCGCATCGCGGCGCACTGCGTGCTGCTGCATGGGCCTGCGTCCGGACAAGACGAAGGCCGCCCGCGGGCGGCCTTCGTTGCCATGTCGTCGAAGCGGCGGACCTCAGGTCCGCGGCGGTTCGGACTCGCGCCTTCGTTGCGCGAGCAGCTTGTCTTTCTTCGGCTTCAGCGACTGCACCTTCAGGAAGGTGTGGTCGCCGATCTTCGCCACCTGATAGGCATTGCGCCAGCTGGGCTGGGCGATGTCGAGGGCGGCGAAGTGGCTGGCGCCGGGCACGATCTCATGACGCTGGCCTTCCGGCAGCGCCCAGTTGCGCTCGGCTTCGAGCGCAATGGTGACCGCGCGCGACCAGGCCTCGGAATTGCTGAGACGTGTACGCGGCGAGACGATGGTCGGCGCGAACTGCTTGCGCGCGGTGACCACTTCGCACATGGAATCGCCCCACAGCCCGCTGGCTTCGCGGCGGAGGGCGACCTCGGCAACCGCTTTCTGGCCGATGACCGGCTGATTGCGCGCTTCGAGGTAGACGGTGGTACTGAGGCAGAGCGAGTCGGCAGCCTGGGGCGGCAATGCCGATGCGATCCAGAGGATCCACGCGAGCTTCATCGGATGACTCCTTGTTTCGTTGCTTCGGGCCGGACGCACGGCTGCACGGCAGCGGAACTGCAGGGCAGAACGGGACTTCCGGGACGACATGGCGATGACGGTCCGAACGGTGGCAGGGCGGCGTTCGAGGGACGCACGGCTGCCGGTTCGGGTCGCTTGCGGACGGGCCGCAAGACAAGGGGCTTCGACTCTTCGGTCGCTGGTAAGCCCAGGCACGCGGGCGTCGGGGGAATCGCGGCATCTGCGCGAATTCGTCACCCGACACACCGTGCCGGCTCCCGCAGGGCTGGGCGGGAAAGCGGCGCCAGACTATCCATTCAGAATGAATGCAAACTGAATATCAGTTGGGAAATGGCTGATTCTTCTGGAGTTTTTGTTCAAAAGGCCTCGTAACCGCCTGTCGTGACAGGGGAAACGTGGCGCCGCCGCTCGTCAGCTGAACTGTGCATTCAGTCACGAGCGGGTCTTCCCCGAGGCGTGAATGCGGCGAATCGGAGGCGTCGGCAGAGCGGCCTGACCGGCCTGCCGGAACCGTCGGGCGTGGCCGCTGTGGGCGGGCGGCGCGTGGCCGTGGGTGCCGCCGTGCAGGGCCGTGAGGCGGCCCGGCTGGAGGAACGGGCAGAGCGGGGCACACGCTCGATGTGTGCCAAGCGTGGTTCGAAGGCAGGGCTCGATGCGCGGCCCGACTGCGACGGGCGGAGCGCGGGAGCGGTGCCCCGCGAAGGCCGTCAGCGGCCTGCCGACCGCCCGGAGCGGATCGCCCGGGCATCGCAGGCCGCGGCCCGGTTCAGAACGAGGCGGCCAGCCGGCTGCCCTGGTCGATCGCGCGCTTGGCGTCCAGTTCCGCGGCCACGTCGGCGCCGCCGATCAGGTGCATGCGGATGCCCGCGGCTTCCAGTGCGGGCTGCAGCTCGCGCCGGGGTTCCTGGCCGGCGCAGATCACCACGTGATCGACCGCCAGACGCTGCTCGGCGGATCCGCCGTCGCTGTCCTTCACCCGGATGCGGAACCCCTCGTCGTCCACGCCGAGATAGTCCACGCCGCCGAGCATCTTCACCGCCTTGGCCTTGAGCGCCGCGCGATGGATCCAGCCGGTGGTCTTGCCCAGGCGCGCGCCGGGTTTGCCGGGGCTGCGCTGCAGCAGCCAGATCTCGCGTGTCGGCGGTTCGGGCATCGGCCGGCGCAGGCCGCCCGGTGAGGCGAAGCTGGGGTCCACGCCCCATTCGGCCATCCACCGCGTCACGTCCAGACTCGGCGACGGGTGCGAGGGCGCGGTGTGGAACGGGTCGCCGGCATAGTCCGCGTCGCTCTGGACGGGATGGTGCGCCAGGTACTCGGCCACGTCGAAGCCGATCCCGCCGGCGCCGACGATCGCCACCCGGGCGCCCACCCGCACGCGGCCGGTGAGCACATCCAGGTAGCTCACCACCTTCGCATGTTCCGCGCCGGGGAAGTCCACGCTGCGCGGACGGATGCCGGTGGCCAGCACCACGTGGTCGTATCCCTGCAGCGCGGCGGCATCCACCGGGGTGGACAGGCGCAGCGCGACGCCGGTGTCGGCGATGCGGTTGCGGAAATAGCGCAGGGTCTCGTGGAACTCTTCCTTGCCCGGAATCCGCTTGGCGAGGTTGAACTGGCCGCCGATGTCCGCGGCCGCGTCGAACAGCGTGACGTCGTGCCCGCGTTCGGCCGCGACGGTCGCACAGGCCAGCCCGGCCGGTCCGGCGCCGACCACCGCGATGCGTTTCGGCGCGGTGGTCCTGGTGTAGACCAGCTCGGTTTCCTCGCAGGCACGCGGGTTGACCAGGCAGCTGGCCTTCTTCTGCTGGAACACGTGATCCAGGCAGGCCTGGTTGCAGGCGATACATGTATTGATGCGGTCGGCCCGCCCGGCCCGCGCCTTGTTCACCCAGTCCGGGTCGGCCAGCAGCGGACGCGCCATCGAGATCAGGTCGGCGCCGCCCGTGGCCAGGATGCCCTCGGCCACGTCGGGCATGTTGATGCGGTTGGTGGCGACCAGCGGCAGCGACACCTCGCCGCGCATCTTCGCGGTGACGCCGGCGAAGGCCGCGCGGGGCACCGAGGTGGCGATGGTCGGTACGCGCGCCTCGTGCCAGCCGATGCCGGTGTTCAGGATGGTCGCGCCGGCGGCCTCGATCGCCTTGGCCTGGGCGACGATCTCCTCCCAGTTCGAGCCTTCCGGCACCAGTTCCAGCATCGACAGCCGGTAGACGATGATGAAGTCCGGCCCGCAGGCCTCGCGCACCCGGCGCACGATCTCGGTGGCGAAGCGCATGCGCTGCCGCACGTCGCCGCCCCAGCCGTCGCCGCGGCGGTTGGTGCGCGCGCTGAGGAACTGGTTGATGAGGTAGCCCTCGGAGCCCATGATCTCGACCCCGTCGTAGCCGCCTTCGCGCGCCAGCCTGGCCGCCTTGGCGTAGGCCGAGATCGTGCGCTCCACGCCGAAGGCGGTGAGCGCGCGCGGCGTGAACGGCGTGATCGGCGACTTGATCCGCGACGGCGCGACCGACAGCGGGTGATAGGCGTAGCGGCCGGCATGCAGCAGCTGCAGGCAGATCTTGGCGTCGTGCGCGTGCACCGCATCGGTGACCTGACGGTGCTTGCGCGCCTCCCAGGGCCAGCTCAGCTTGCTGGCGAACGGCGTGAGCCAGCCCATCATGTTGGGTGAGAAGCCGCCGGTGACGATCAGGCCCACCCCGCCGGCCGCGCGCTCGGCGAAATACGCCGCCAGCTTCGGGAAGTCGCGCGCCCGGTCTTCCAGTCCGGTGTGCATCGATCCCATCAGCACACGGTTGCGCAGCCGGGTGAAGCCGAGGTCGAGCGGCGAGAACAGATGAGGGTAGGGCGAGGGTTCGGTCATGGCGGCTGCCGGGCGATACGCGGACGTATGGAGCGCGCACCTTGCCGGGAATCCGGGCACGACTCAAGCCCCGCACCGGCCCGGAGACGGCCTGGAACGGGCGGGGTGCATGACGACCGCGGAAACCCGGTGGAATTCCGCACGATCGAGAGCTCCCGGAGCAGTCTGTTCAGACGGGCATGCCCTCGTTCAGGTTCGTGCCCGAATCATGACGCCCAGCAGACGGCAGCAGCACAAACCGTCCGCAGAGCACGATTCGACTGTGGTTGGCATCCCCAAAGCGTTATGCTAGTGTTAATCGGCCACGACGCGGCCGGCAGATCGGCGTGTGACAGCAGGCCATGCGTGCCCGTCACCGAATCTGTCACACCGAGTCTTCCCATCCCCTAAGGAGCATCCCATGAACAAGAAACTCCTCTGTGTCGCGCTGTTGGCTGGTCTGGGCTTCGCTCAGGCGGCATCGGCCCAGAACTTCGACGACCGCTGGTACATCACCGGCTCCGTCGGCTTCAACAACCAGGACAACGACCGCCTGACCAACAACGCCGGTTTCGTCGGCCTGGGTCTGGGCAAGTTCATCAGCGAGAACTGGTCGCTGGACGGCGAGCTGAACTATCAGAACCCGAAGTTCGCGGCCGACCAGGATCTGAACTGGAGCCAGTACGGCGTTTCGTTCGACCTGCGTCGCCACTTCATCGCCGAAGGCCGCAACTGGAACCCCTACATCCTCATGGGCCTGGGCTACCAGCGCGCCGAGGAAGAATTCGACGCCACGCCGAGCCCGGCTTCCCCGGCCCAGCGTGAAGACGGCAACCTCGCCGGCAAGGTCGGCCTGGGCATGCAGGGCGACATGGGCAACTGGGGCGTCCGCACCGAGCTGGCCTACCGCCTCGACAACGACGACAACAGCGTCGCCGCCTCCGACGAGAGCTGGTTCGGCGACGTGCTGGCGTCGGTCGGCATCATCGTCCCCCTGGGCCCGGAGCCGTCCGAGCCGGTCGCCGAGGCCCCGGCTCCGCCGTCGGCCCCGAACTGCGCCGATCTGGATGACGACGGCGACGGCGTCAACAACTGCAACGACAAGTGCCCGAACTCGCAGGCCGGTGAAGCCATCGGTCCCGACGGCTGCAAGGTCGCCATCGCGATCGACCTGAAGGGCGTGAACTTCGACTTCGACAAGGCGACCCTGCGTCCGGACGCCGTGGCCATCCTCAACGAGGCCGTCGAAATCCTGAAGCGCTACCCCGACATGCGCGTCGAAGTCGCCGGTCACACCGACCTGTGCGGCAACGACGGCTACAACCAGACCCTGTCGCAGAAGCGTGCTGATGCGGTGTACAACTACCTCACCAGCAACGGCATCGACAGCAGCCGCATGATGGGTCCGACCGGCTACGGCGAAACCCGTCCGCTGGTCCAGACCGAGCAGACCACCCCGGGCTGCCGCAACGAGACCAACCGTCGCACCGAGCTGAACGTCCAGTAATTCCGGACGACTCCGCTCCACACGAAGCCCGGCCCAGTGCCGGGCTTCGTCGTTTGGGGAGGCGGGCAGTGTCGGTGCACCTGCAGCCTTGTCCGAAGCCTGCCGATGGCGACCGGGCGCACAGTTCCGTTGGATTGACGCCGCGGCGACCGCCCTCGTGGTTGTGGGGCCGCCGGGCCGGGCCTACACTCGCCCGCATCCGATCGATGCCGGGGAGAGTCCTGATGCGCCGCCTTTCGACTGCCTGGGTGCTGGCCCTGGCGCCCGCCCTTTTCGTGTCCGTGTCCGCGCAGGCGGATACCGGCTGTCTCGCGACCCGCACCGCGGAAGTCCAGGCCAGCCGCACTCTCAAGGGCAGCCCGGTGGCCGATGAGCTCAGTGCGCCCAGCGCGCAGCTCGGGTCGGGCGTGGGTTTCGCCCGGCTGTTCGACGACGCGGTGTCGGTCGACCTGGTGCTCAGTCGCATCAAGCATCGCGACTGCGTCGCGAGCCTGCCCCAGCCTTCGGCCGGCGCACTGGCCAACAGCGATGCCGCCTACCAGCCCGGCCAGCAGGCCGATGGCCAGGCCTGGCGCTTCAACATGACCCAGAACGGCAAGCGGATGACCGCGGACGAGTTCGACGCCTGGATGAAGTCCCGCGGCGTGCGCGTCGTGCCCGCCCGCGCCGAAGCGCCCGTCGCGGCGCCTGCTCCGGCACCGGCTGCGCCCGCCGCGCCGGCGAAGAAGAAGCGCTGAGTCCCGCTTCCGTCCCGACACAGGCTCGCGGCCGCATGCGCTGGGGGGCGACGATGGCGATGCTGTTGTTTTTCGGCCTGTTCTTCGCGATCGGCTTCGCCATCCTCGGTTTCGGCGCGCATTCGCTCTGGAAATCGAAACAGGTGGAGACCTGGCCGACGACCTGGGGGGAATGGCTGGAGCGTGATTTCGTCGAGGACAGCGATTCCGACGGCACGACCTATCGCGTCGTGGCCCGGTATGTCTACACGGTGGCGGGCACCGACTACATGTCCGAACGCATCGCCTTCGGCTACAGCGCCAGCAGCGGCTACGCCATGCATCGCGCGCTCTACGACCGCGTGATGTCGGGCGAGACGGTGCGGGTCCGCTACAACCCGCTCGACCCCGCCGAAGCCGCGCTGGCCGGTGGCTTCAACAAATCCACGCTGTTCCTGCTGATCTTCGGCGGTGTGTGGACGGTGTTCACGTTCGGCATGTTCCTGCTGATGCGCCTGACCGGCAGCGCCGATGGGGCCCTGCTGGAACAGTTGCTGGTGCGATGAGCCGCGTGCGTCGGCCGGCGTCGGCGCCTGGTGCGCCGGACGCCGCGAAGAAACGGCCCGCGGAGGCCGCGGGCAAGCGTCACGGCATCGCGCGCATTCTCAGCAAGCGCGGGCTGTGCTCACGCACGGAGGCGGCGGAATGGGTGCGGGCCGGACGGGTCCGCCTGGGCGCGCGCGTGGTGCGCGATCCGGAATTCCCCGTCGCCCCGGGCCGTGACGACATCCTGGTCGATGGCGTGCCGCTCGCCGCGTCCGCGCCGCTGTATCTGATGCTCAACAAGCCGCGGGGCCTGGTGACCACGGCCCGCGACGAGCGCGGCCGCGACACGGTCTATCGTTGTTTCGACGGCGCGACGCTGGACGGCGCGCCGTTGCCCTGGCTGGCGCCGGTCGGCCGTCTGGATCAGGCCAGCGAAGGCCTGCTGCTGTTCTCGAACGACCCGGCTTGGGCGGCGCGGATCACCGACCCGGCCACCGGGCCGTGCAAGACCTACCGGGTGCAGGTCGACCGCATTCCCTCGCCCGACGAACTGGCGGCGCTGCGTGCGGGCACGCACGTGGAGATCGAAGGGCGTCGCGTGCAGATCGCCGCGGCCCAGGCCGGGTTGCTGCGCGCGGGCACGCGCAACGCGTGGCTGGAGATCGTGCTGGACGAAGGCCGCAACCGGCAGATCCGGCGGCTGCTGCAGGCCTTCGATCTCGCCACGCTGCGCCTGATCCGGGTAGCGGTCGGCGGGCTGGTACTGGGGGATCTGGCCAAGGGCGCCTGGCGGGTGTTGTCCGCGGAGGATCTGGCACGTCTGCAGCGGACGCCGGCATGCGCGGCGGAGGTGGTGCCGGAGACGCTCGGCTGAGACTCTGTCCGGGCACGCGGGGCAGGGCGGTGGAGTGCGATGACGGTCGCGTCGCAAGCGCGCACCCGCGCCGGTTTCGGTGTTCAGGTGTGCTCCCCGCGGCCCTGTGCCGGGACGATGCGGGTAAAGTCCCCGGCCTGGGGGATCTGCCGCTGTTCCGTCACTGAAGAGATCCGCCATGTCCGTTCGTTCCGTCTCGGCGCTGCTGTGTGTCTGCGCGTTGCCCGTCCTGCTGACCGCCTGCGCCAGCCAACCCCGATCCGCTTCCGTGCAGACCGCTCCGGTGCCTGCCGTGGTCGCGCCGGCTACCGGCCAGGATGCGAACCGGTTCGAGATGACCCGCAACGGCAAGCGCATGACCGCGGACGACTTCGATGCGTGGATGAAGGCGCGCGGCATCCGCATCGCCGAAGGCAGGCCGGAAGACGACAGGAAGAAAAAACCCGCCGGCAAACCGGCGAAGCCGAAGGCCGGTGCATCCGGCCAGCGCGGCACCGCGCAGCGCTGAGCTGTCGGCGTGCCGCGTCAGCGGCCGCGTCGCGTGTCCCGGCCGCTGGCGTGGGATGACGCGTCGTCGTCGTGAGCGGCCCTGTCGGCCGCTTCCGCCTCCCGCCAGCGCTGCAGGCGGGTGTCGAGCAGTCCCTGCACCACCTCGTGCGCACGCGGGTCGTTCGGCCCGCGTGCGTCGTGGCGGACGCCCTTGGCGTGATTGCATCCCGCGCAGGCGAGGGCCAGATTGCGCGGGTCGTTGGGATCGTCGCCCACCTGCGCGGTGAGCGCGCCGGCGGCGCGTCGTCCGAACCACGCCTGCGGCACCACATGTTCGAGCGTGGCGTGGCCCATCGCCTCGCCGTCGTCGCGCACCTGCAGCCGGCGACGGCAGTGCAGGCAGCGCGTGTCCCAGACCCCGTCGCGGAGCGTCGCGGCGGCGTCGGTCTGCAGCGCGCGCAGGAACAGCCGGCGCAGGGCCGCGCGCATCAGCCCTTCAGCACGCCCAGCTCGCGGCCGATGCGGGTGAACGCGTCGATCGCGCGGTCCAGATGCTCGGGCGTGTGCGCGGCGCTCATCTGCGTGCGGATGCGCGCCTGACCCTGCGGCACCACCGGGAAGAAGAAGCCGATGGCGTAGATGCCTTCTTCGAGCAGGCGCTCGGCGAAGCGCTGCGCGAGCGGCGCGTCGTACAGCATCACCGGACAGATGGGATGCGTGCCGGGCTTGATGTCGAAGCCCGCGGCGGTCATTTTTTCGCGGAAATAGCGGGTGTTGTCGGCCAGGCGTTCGCGCAGCTCGCCGGCGGCGGCCAGCATTTCGAACGCGCGGATGCCGGCCGCCACGACATGCGGCGGCAGCGAATTGGAGAACAGGTACGGCCGCGAGCGCTGGCGCAGCATCTCGATGACCTCCCGGCGGGCGGTGGTGAAGCCGCCGAGCGCGCCGCCCATCGCCTTGCCGAGCGTGCCGGTCACGATGTCGATGCGGTCGAGCACGCGCTTGACCTCGGCCGAGCCGCGGCCGGTGGCGCCGAGGAAGCCGGTGGCGTGGCATTCGTCGATGTGCACCAGCGCGTCGTATTTCTCGGCCAGGGCCACGATCTCGTCGAGCGGCGCGATGAACCCGTCCATCGAGAACACGCCGTCGGTGGTGATGAGGATGGTGCGCGCGCCGTCGGCCCGCGCCTGCTGCAGCTGGCGTTCCAGCTCGGCCATGTCGCAGTTGGGATAGCGGTAGCGCTTCGCCTTGCACAGGCGCACGCCGTCGATGATCGAGGCGTGGTTGAGCGCATCGCTGACGATGGCGTCGCGCTCGTCCAGCAGCGGCTCGAACAGGCCGCCGTTGGCGTCGAAGCAGGCGGCGTAGAGGATGGTGTCCTCGGTGCCGAAGAAGTCCGCGATGGTCCGCTCCAACTGCTTGTGCAGGTCCTGGGTGCCGCAGATGAAGCGCACGCTGGCCATGCCGAAGCCGTGGCTGTCCAGCGCCTCGCGCGCGGCGGCGATGATCTCGGGGTGGTCGGCCAGGCCGAGATAGTTGTTGGCGCAGAAATTCAGGACGGTGCGGCCGTCGGCCAGGGTGATTTCGGCCGACTGCGGACTGGTGATGATGCGCTCGGCCTTGAACAGGCCCTGTGCGCGGATCGCGTCGAGTTCGTCGGCGTAGCGGCGGGTGAGTGCGCGGTGGTCGGTCTCGTTGCCCGTGGCGGTCATGATGAGGTCGTCGTCGTGATCGGAAGAGGCGACAGTGTACGCGCGGCGCGGAGGCTTCGCGCGCGGCGGGGCGCGCGGGTGCCGGGCTCATGCGGGTGCATGAGATGGGCCGTCATGAAGCCAGAAGCAGGCCCCTCGCTGTGCTCGGGGCGACACGGTAAGCAGCTCGGGGTGGGGTGAGTGGCGATGAGGATCGGCGAGCGTCGCCTCCACATCTCGACAGTCCGGATCTCCACAGTCCGCATCTCCACATTCCGGATCTGGACACTGCGGGTATTGCATCGCGAACATCGCATCCACCACCACGCACAGCCCATCTCGAATCCGGACCCCGAACCACGGGCGCCGAACGCCTCAACCCGCCACAAGCTCCCGCACCAGCGCGACCAGGCCGTCTTCGGAGAAGGGTTTGCCGAGCATGCGGGTGACGCCGGCTTCGGTCGCCATCGCCTGGTGGCGGTCGGTCGCGCGGGAGGTAATCATCACGACCGGCAGTGCGCGGGTGTCCTCGTGGTTGCGCAGGCTGCGGGTGACTTCCAGGCCGTTCATGCGCGGCATTTCCAGGTCGACCAGCAGCGCGTGCGTCGGTTTGGCCTGGATCGCGGCGAGGGCTTCGAAGCCGTCGCGCGCGGTGGCCACCTCGAACCCGGCGTCCTGCATCAGCTGTTCCAGGGCGCGGCGCACGCTGAGCGAGTCGTCGGCCACCACCACGCGGGTCACGGGCGTGGCCTGCGGCAGGACGAGCGTGCCGAGCTTCAGTTCGCGGGCGGCGATGGCCTGCAGCAGCTGGTCCAGATCGAGCACCGGTGCCAAGCCGCCGTCGCCCAGCTGGGTGATGCCGCGCACGGCGGGAATCGGCGGCAGCCAGGCGCTGATCGGCTTGACCACCACGCTGCGCACATCGTCCACGCCTTCCACCAGCACCACGCGGCGACGGTCGTCGGACTCCATCGCCAGCAGGCCGATGCCGCCGCCCGCCAGCCAGCCGGAGAGGTCGGCCGGCTGGTCGTAGAGCGCTTCCACCGGCAGTGCGGGCAGCCAGTCGCCGTCGACGCAGGCCTGCAGGCCGTGTTCCGGGTCCATGCGGCAGTCGCCGGCGGCGAAGCTGACCACGCGTTCCACCGAGGAGGCGACCATCGCGCTCACCTGGCGCTGGCCGCGGGTCACGATCACGTTGGCGAGCGTCTGGGTGACGGGCAGGCGCAGCGAGATGCGCGTGCCCTGGCCGGCGTCGCTGGCGATCGCCATGCTGCCGCGCAGCGCCATGACGCGCTGGTTGACCACGTCCATGCCGATGCCGCGGCCGGACACGTCGGTCGCGCTGTCGCGGGTGGAGAATCCGGGCAGCAGGATCAGGCGGGTGAGGATGCGTTCGTCCGGTGTCTCGTCAGCGCCGAAGAGGCCGCTGTCGATCAGGCCGGCATCCTCCGCGCGCCGCTGGATGGCCGCGAAGTCCAGGCCGCGGCCGTCGTCGCGGATCTCGATGGTGGCCGCGTCGCCCTGCAGGCCCACCTGCAGGCGGATGACGCCGGTCTCGGGCTTGCCGGCGGCGCGTCGCGCCTCGGCCGGTTCGATGCCGTGATCGATCGCGTTGCGCAGCAGGTGGCCCAGCGGTTCCACCACGCGCTCCAGCAGCTCGGCGTCGACCGGAATCTGCTCGCCGACGATCTCCAGCTCCACCGCCTTGCCGACCTGGCGCGCGGTCTGGCGCACGATGCGCTGCAGGCGCGCGGCGATCTGGCCGAACGGCACGGTGCGGGTGCGCAGGATGGTGCGCTGCAGTTCGCGGTTGAGCTGTTCCTGCTGGCTGCGCAGATCGTCCAGTGCGGACATGGTGCGGCCGATGCGGTGCATGAACTCCGCGCTGTCGGCCTGCGCTTCCAGCAACTGGCGGGAAATGATGTGCAGCTCGTTGTACTGGTCCATCTCCAGCGGGTCGATCTCGGTGCCCGCCTGCTGCGCCGCCGACTGCAGGGCGGCGCCGCGCAGCGCCACCAGGTCGTCCAGCCGCGCCATCAGTTCCTGCGTGTTGCGCACGCCGGCCCGCTGGTCGCGATGCAGGCCGGCCAGGCCGCCGAGCTGCTGGTCGATCTGGCGGGCGGTCACCATGCCTTCACCGGCCAGGCGCTGCAGTTCGTCGAGCAGGGCGCTGGCGACGTTGAGGCTCTGGCCGGTGGGGGCCGGGGCCGGGGCCGTGGCGTCGGCCTGCGCGGGCGCGTCGGCGCGTGCGGGAGGCGCGCCTGTGGCATCGGCCTGACCGCCCGGGGTGTCGCCGTCGGCCGCCGCGGGGCGCGTGGCGGTGCTGCCGCTTTCGGCGATGGCATTGGCCGCGTCCAGCACGCGCTGATAGACCGCGAGCGCGCCGGCAGGTGCGGGGCCGCGGCCGAGCAGATGGTCGGCCATCTCTTCGACGCAGTCGCCGGCGTCGATCAACAGGCCTGCCAGGTCGTCGTCCAGCAGTTCCGGAGACTTGACCAGCGCCACCAGGATGTCTTCGAGCGCGTGGGTGAGGTGGGCGAGGCCGCGCACGCCCACCGTGTTGGCATCGCCCTTGATGGTGTGGGCGACGCGGCGGGCCTCGTCGATGGGCGCGAACGCGCGCGCCTGGGCCACCGCGCGCACCGCCGCGCCGAGGCGCTCGGCATTGCCGGGCAGCTCGCGCAGCATGCCTTCCATCACGCTGGGCACCACGTCGTCGGCCGGCGCCAGCTGCATGTCGTCCGGGTCGGCCACGGTCTTGCGTGCGGCGATCAGCGCAGGGTCGAAACCGATCCGCACCCGCGCCATTTCGGCGCGCAGGCGGTCGGCCCAGCCCGCGTCCAGGCCGGGAAGGTCTTCGGCGGCCATCGCCAGCAGGTCGGCGGATTCTTCGCCGGGCGCTTCGATCACCGCCAGCAGCACGCTGCACCAGGTGGCCACGGTTTCCGGGCCCACGGCGGGATCGCGGGCGTCCACGCCGTCGCGCACCACCTGCATGCCACGGGCGAGCGCCTGGGTGCCGATGAGTTCCAGCACATTGCCGACCAGCTGCATGTGATAGCCGAGCTCGCCGACCAGTGCGTCGGCAGCCGCGGGCTCGCCGGCGTCGGACCAGTCCTGCGCGAGGGGCAGCAGTTGCTCGGCGATGGCCTGACGGGTCAGCTCGAGTTCGTCCTGGCCGATCCAGATCGGCGGCGCGTCGGCTTCGTGCATGGCATCGTCGGTGCCTTCGCTGCCGATACCGGCAGCATCGGTGAGGTCGACGCCGAAGTCGAAGGTGAAGGCCTCCGCGTCGGTGTCCGTGCCGTGATCGGCATTGGAGTTGGCATCGGTGTGGGTATAGGCACGTACATCGGTATCGGCATCGGCGCTGCTTGCAGAGTCATCCGTCGCCGCTGATGCAAGCGCCGCCGCGTTGTCGTTCGTCGCGCCGTCGTCCGTCGCGGAGGTCGCATGCGCGATGTCGGCGGTCTCGTCCTGCACCGCTTCCGGCATGCGGAAGGCCATGGCGTCGGCCGGTGAGTCGATGGATGGCGCGAAGACGGCCATCGCCGCTGCTTCAGCCTCATCGTCGAACCCCGGCTCCAGCGGCGCGGGCATCGGTACCGGAGGTGCGTCGAATGCGAAGGCCGGGCCTGCGTCCGCGGCGGCATCGAAGACGAACGCGGTGTCCGCATCGGCATCGGTATCGATGGCGAACAGCGTCTCCTCCACTGTGTCCGCGTCGGGCTGGACCGCGAAGGCGTTTTGCGGGAGCAGTTCGTCGACCGATGGGTCGCATGCCGCGGCGATATCGCCGGTGGGTGTGTCTTCGTTCTCCGGCAGGCTGTCGCTGTCCGTACCCGCCTGTGGCGCTGCGTCGTCGAGCGCGGGGCTCCAGGACAGGCTGTCCTGCGGCGATGGCTGAGGCGTCGATGCCTCCGGCGGCGGCGCGGCGTGCGTGCCGTTGTCCGCGATCGACGCGCTGGCAGCGGTGTCGTCCTCGAAGCCGATCCCGATGCCGATATCGATGTGCGTGGCCGGCGTTGCCGCGATGACGGCGTCCGGCCGGGCCTGCGCCGCGGTTCCTGCGCCGAGACGCCGTGCGATGCCGTGGACGAAGGCGGGTGAGAGCCGCGGCAGCCAGCGGATGCCGTCGGGCAACTGCGCCAGCATCGCGCGGCCATCGGCGTCCAGACGCCCGGCCACGTGTTCCTGCAGGGACGCGAACCACAGCGTCGCCGGCACCAGGTCGTCGGCGCCGAAGCCACCGCCGCTGCGGGCAAGATCCAGCAGCGCCAGACGCCAGCTGCGCAGCAGTTCAGGCACACCCGGCCACGCGCCGCCGGCGCCGGTCTGCAGCGTGCCCACCATCTCGGCCAGCAGGCCGGGATCGGCCAGCTCCGGCATTTCGTTCGCCGCATGCAGCAACTGCACGACGGTGTCGAGCTGCTGCGCGAACTCCCCGTCGGCGGCTGCGGCACCGCCGCTCTGCGGCGCTTGCGTGGTGGTGGACATCGCGGGACTCCGTCAGGCGGCGGGCAGGCGGAATTCCGACACCGTGCGCACCAGCGCGGTCGCGGACTCGGACAGCTGCTCGGTGTCGCCGCGTTGCTGTTCGATTTCCTCCAGCGTGCGCTGCGAGGCGTCGATCAGGTCGTAGGCGCGGGCCAGCAGGCGCTTGGACGCTTCGGACTGCGCCAGGGTCGTCTGCGAAATCGTGCGCACCGATGCGGCCAGCGCTTCGGTGGCCTGTCGGGTGTCCTGCATCTGCGTACCGGCCTTGTCGGCGAGGCGGGTGATGTCCACCACCTGCGCGATCGTGCCGTTCATCGCCTGCAGGGTTTCGGTGGTGTCGGTCTGGATGGCGTTCACCAGGCCGGCGATCTGCTGGGTCGCGTCGCGGGCGTTTTCCGCCAGGCGCTTCACTTCGTCCGCCACCGCCGCGAATCCGCGGCCGGCTTCGCCCGCCGCCACCGCCTGCATCGACGCGTTCAGCGCCAGCACCGACGTGCGCTCGGCGATCTTGCCGATGATGCTCACCGCGCTCGAGATCTCCTGCGAGCGTTCGGCCAGGCGCTTCACGCGCTTTTCCGTCTCGCGGATCTGGTCGCGCGAGGCGGTGATGCCCTGCACGGTCGCGCCCACCACCGTCAGCGCCTCTTCGGTCTTGCCGAGCGCGCGCTCGGCGTCGCGGCCGGCGTCCTGCGCCTGGTCGCCGATCATGCGCAGGGCATTGGCCGCGGCATTCAGTTCTTCCGAGGTGGAGTTGGCCTGGGCGGACGCCTCGTCCGCGAGCTTCTGCACCACTTCCGCGCGCTGCCTCACGCGGCTGGAGCTGTCCGAGACCTGCGAGGAAATCTGGTTCACCTTGCGCAGCGCGCCGGCGGTCGAGGTGGTCATCATGTTGATGGCGTCCGACACCGCGCCGGTGATGTCCTCGTTCACCGGCACCTTGACGTTGAGGTCGCGCTGCGCCAGCTGGGCGACCGAGGTCAGGATGCCGATCACCGAGTCGTTGAGCTGTTCGTTCTCGCGCTGCGCGCGTTCGAGTTCGGTCACCTTTTCGTCGAGCAGTCGGTTGAGCGCGCCGGCCAGCACGTTCAGCTCGTCCTTCCTGTTGCTGCCTGTGGCCGCACGCACGGCGAGGTTGCCGCTGTTGAGCCTGCTCACCGTGACGTTGAGCGACTGGATGTCGTGGTTCACGCGGCGCACCACCGCGAAGGCGGCCAGGAAGACCAGCAGGGTGATCGCGATGGCCGCCAGAACGCCGTACTGGGCGGTTCGGCTGAGCGCTCTGGACTCGGTCTCGCGACGGGTGAGGCTGGCGTTGGTCGAGGCGATCAGGGCGTCGATGAGCGTGTCGAAATTCTCGGAGGTGGCGCGGTCCACGCCGCGCACGGCCGCATCCACCTGCTTGCCGGTCTCTGGATTCGTCGCGTCGAAGCCGGACAGTGCATCCAGATACCTGCGCAGCATGTCGGCGTGGTCTGTCTTCAGCTGCGCGACCAGTGACGTGTCCAGGCCGGCGCGGGCCATGCGCTGCTCCACGGCGTCCAGGCCGGACTGGACGTTCTCGGCACGCGCGCGGAAGGCGTCGTAATGCCGCTCGTACAGATCCGGGTCGTTGCCTCGGATCAGCACGTTCTTCCATTCCTGCACCTGACGCTGGAAGTTCACATGCGCGGCGCGGGCCTCGGCCACCAGTTCGGTCGACGTGCGGCCGGTGACGACCGCACGCTCGATTTCGCCCACCAGCGTCCGGTCCAGGAACAGGGCACCGGCGGCGATGGAGGTCACCAGCACGAACGCCATGAAGGCGATCACGGTCATCTTGGTGCGGATGGTGAGGTTGTTGAACATCGTGGCGACTCCTGGGGAATGCTGTGGCCGCTGCGTGGGTGCGGCCGCGTGTGCGCGTGGAGCGGATCGTGTAGCGGTCTGCGTCGGCGGTTCAGTGGGCGGGCAGGCGGAACTCGGACACCGTTTCGATCAGCGCCGATGCCGATCCGTCGAGGGCTTCGGCCTCCAGCGTCTGCAGCTGGATTTCCGACACCGTGCGCTTGGAGGATTCGGCGAGGCGATCCGCGCGTTCCAGCAGACGCTTCGAGGTTTCGCTCTGCGCGCCTGTCACCGAAGCGATGTTGCGCACCGAATTGGCCAGTGCGGCGGTCGTCTGCCTGGTCGCGTTCATCTGTTCGCCGGCCTGGTCCGCCACCCGGGTGATTTCGGCCACCTTGGCCACGGTGAGATCGAGCGACTGCAGCGTGGTCGCGGTCTCGTTGCGGATGATGTCGGCCATGTCCGAAATCTGCCGGGCGGAGTCGTGTGCGCTCTCGGCCAGGCGCTTGACCTCGTCCGCCACCACCGCGAAGCCGCGGCCGGCCTCGCCCGCGGAGACCGCCTGCATCGACGCGGTGAGCGCGAGCACCGAGGTGCGGTCGGCGATCTCCTCGATCAGATTCACCGCGGTGCCGATGCGCCCGGAGATATCGGAGAGCCGCTTCATCCGCGCCTCGGTTTCCTCGATGCGTTCGCGCGACTCGGAAATGCCGGTCACCGTCTCGCGCACCCGTTCCAGCGCCGCGGCGGTGGCCTGGATGGCGCGTTCGGCGTCGGTCTCCGCGGTGCGTGCCTGGCGTGCGATCTCGGTCAGCGCCTCGGCGGTGGAACTGAGGTCGGCCGATGCGCTCTGCGCCTGGCGGCCGGAGTCCTCGGCCAGCTGCAGCACCTTCTGCGCACGGGCTTTCACCTGGCCCGACGCGCCCGACACCGAGCTGGAAATCTCGTTCACCCGTCCGAGCGCCGATGCGGTGGAGCGGGTCATCATGTTGATGGCGTCGGACACCGCGCCGGTCACGTCCTCGGCCACCGGCACCTTCACGCCGAGATCGCGCTGCGCCAGCTGCGCCACCGAGATCATGATCTCGATCACCGAGTTGTTGAGTCGTTCGTTCTCCTGCTGCGCGCGCGCCAGCTCGGCCACCTTTTCGTCGAGCAGGGTGTCGAACGCGCCGGCCAGCTGGCCGATTTCGTCGGCGCTCTTCAGGCCGGTGCGTGCGGAGAGATCGCCGGCGCCGACCTTCCTCACCGTGGTCTGCAGCTGCGCCAGCGGGCGATTGATCGAACGCGCCAGACCGAGCCCGGCAAGCACCGCGATCAGGCCCACCGCCAGCAGGGTGCCGGCCGCGGCGTAGAGAATCTCGCGCTGCAGCGCGGCCACCGGCGCGCCGGCTTCCGAGGCGTCGATTTCGGACAGCAGCGCCCAGCGCAGGCCGAGGACGTCCACCGGCGCGTACGACCCCAGCACCGGAATGCCGCGATAATCGGGATACACCGCGGTGCCGCTCTGTCCGGCGAGCGCCTGCTGCACGCCCAGGGTGTCCACGGTCATCAGGCCCACGTTGGAATCGCGCGAGTCCATCGCCGCCAGCCTGTCCCGGGGCGTGCCGAGCCCGCGCATCATGTCGACGAAGGCCGCGCTCTCCTGCTGCATGAAGCGCGACACCGAGCGCGGCGTCTTGTCCGGGCCGACCAAGTAGGTTTCGCCCGAATCGCCGAGACCGACGTTCTTCCAGCGCCCGCCGAAGGTCATGATCTCGTTGATGCGGTCGATCGGCAGCTGCACGACGAACACGCCGACCACGCGGCCCTGGTCCATGATCGGCGTACTCACGAAGGAGGCCTGATCGTCGTAGGACGGACGGTAGGGCGCGTAGTCGGTGATGAACACGTCGTTGGCGTTCCTGGCCGAAGCGGCCAGCGCGAAGGCCCTGCCGAGCCCGCTCTCGGCCCACGGGCCCTTGCGCAGGTCGGTGGCGAAGTCGAGTTCCTTGAAGTAGCTGTACGACAGATACCCGGTCTCGGCGTCGATCAGGAAGAAGTCGTACAGGCCGTAGGACCGCACCGCACGACGCGCGTAGTCGTGGATGCGCGCGTGCGCCTCGCTGTAGGCCGAGCCGTCGTTCGCCTTGTCCATGTCGCCCTTCTTGCCCAGCGGACTCGGGTTGGCGGCGATGTAGGCGTACTGCGCGGCGACCGTCTGCAGCGGCAGGCGGGACACGATGTCCGAGATGTCGATGCGCCTGCCGGGATTGCGTGCGGCGTACTGCGCGGCGAAATCCTTCGCGTAATAGGTCACCAGGGCCGCGCGTGCGCCGGCTTCGTCGACGCCCATCGCCTCCAGGCTCAGCAGCGGCTGCGTGGCCGCGGTGTCGCGCAGGGCCTGCTGCACTTCGGCGGTGCCGGCGATGGTGCGCAGCATGTCGCGCACGTTCTCGAAGTAGCCGAGCAGCTCCGCCTGCTTGCCGGCGCGGATCGATGCCATCTGGTCGTTGGCGCGGGCATCGAGCGCGACCGCCGATTCGCGGCTTGCGTACCAGGCCAGTGCCAGCGCGACCAGGATCAGCGGAATCAGCGCCAGCGCCGAGGTGCCGCCGATCAGGCGCCCGCGGATGCTGGAGAAGAACGGAATCGATGCGGTGGCCATGTCGGGATGTCCTGGGGTGATCGGGGGTGCCGATGAAGGTCACGCGGCATGGCGTGGAGGAGGCGGCGCGGTATCGCCGGCAGGGCGGCCGGGCAGGGGGTCAGGCGGACGTGGCTCCCGCCAGATCCCTGCGCAGTTCGGCCACCCAGGCCTGCATCTCGAAGTCGTGCACGCTGCCCAGCGCGGTCGGATGCGCGGCGCCGAGATACGGCGCCAGCCTCTGCGCGGGCGCCGCCGCGGCGTGCGTGGCCGGCGTGGCGTCCGGGGTATTCGGGGCGATGGTCAGCAGTTGCGGGATCTCCGCGCTGACCAGTGCGAACGGTGTGCGGCTGGACGAGACCGCCAGCAGTCTGCGCTGGCCCGTGACCGGGCGATGCCCGGCCCACAGGGCGATGTCGAAGAGAGGCAGCAGATTGCCGCGCAGGCCGACCGCGCCGTCGAACCAGGGCCGTGTGTTCGGAATGCGGATCGAAACGGGGTCTGCCAGCACCTCCAGCGCGACCCCTTCGGGAAAGGCCAGCAGCGGCATGTCCGGGTGCATGCGCACCACGATCCGCGGCGTGTCCGGTACGGCGTGTGCGTCCGGAAGGGGCGGGCCGCTGGCGGCTTCGGCGTGCATGCTCAGCCGTAGGCCTTCAGCGTGTCGAGGATCTGGTCGGCGGAGTAGGGCTTGCCGATGAGCGCGCGTCCGCCCTGCATCTTCGCCCAGATGTGGTCGGCCTTCTGGTTCTTGCTGGAGACGAACACCACCGGAATCGCCTTGGTGTCGCCGTTGGCCTGCAGCTGTCGGCAGGCTTCGTAGCCGTCCATGTCCGGCATGATGATGTCGAGGAAGATCAGCGCGGGTTGTTCCGCCGCCGCCTTCTGCACCGCTTCGTTCCCGTTGGAGGCGGTCACCGAATGCCAGCCGGCATCGGTGAGGATGCTGCGCAGATTGGCGAGTTCGGCGGCGGAATCGTCGCAGATGAGGGCTTTGGGCACGGAAGGGTCTCCTGGGCGGGGCGTTCTGTCGGTGGGCGCGATGCGACTCGCGCGGGAGGTTGTTGCGGGTGCGGCGGGATGCGGCCTCCGGGGCGGATGCAAGAAGCGTGCCGCGGACCGCGTCGACGACGCGCTCAGGCGCGATAGCCGCGGGCCAGCATCTGCGTGCGGTCGTTGCGGAAGTGCTTGAGCAGCGACGTGTCGACAGCCTGGCGGAACGTGTCCCAGGTGATCGGTTTGGTCAGATAGGTGTCGCAGCCGGACAGCGCGCCGCGTGCACGGTCGAAGGGCGAGGAGCGGCTGGTGAGCATCAGCACGGGCATGCCGCGCATGTAGGGGTTGTGCTTGATCTTGCGGCATAGCTCGTAGCCGTCGGTGCCGGGCATGACCACATCGAGGAAGGCGAGGTCGTAGACGCGCTTTTCCAGCATCGCCATCGCCGCTTCGGCGTTTTCGGCCTGGTCACAGGCGATGCCCAGTCTGTCCAGCGCCTGGCGCAGCTGTTCGCGCACGGTCAGGCTGTCGTCGACCACCAGCGCGGTCAGCGCAGGTACCTCGTTGACCACCCGCGGTCCCGCCTGCGCCGTGGTGTCGGTCGGGCGCGACGCGCCGGGCGCGGCGGCCGGTTCCGCCTGCGCTGCGGCGGGGAGGGCCGAGACCTTGCTGCGCCCGAACTCGTGTTCGGCCAGGTCGTGCAGGGTCTTCATCACCTGCAGGAACAGCGATTTGCGTTCGATCCGGTAGCGGGTGTCGCCGGCCATGCCGTGGTCGGAAATGGTCACCGAGAGCAGCTGCGGGTGCCGCTCCCTGAGTTCGCGATAGGTCGCGAGCGAGGCCGGGGAGTTGGCGTCGACGATGGCGATCACCGGCGCCTGCGTGTTTTCCGCCGGCACCGCCTGGAAGCTGTACTTGCCGCCGGCGGCCCGGTTGATGACGATCTCGAGCAGCCTGGAATCTCTTGCGGTCAATCCGCACAGGGCGACGCTATGGCTCATGGGGTTCTCTGCGGCCGAATCGGTGAGGGGGATGGGCGGGGCACTGCAGGTGGGCTGTGGGCCGGCATCGCCATCGATTGCAAGGCCGCGTGGGGTATGGAAGCAAGAGCGGTGCCAAGCCATAGGGAGCCGGCGCCACGCACGTTCCGGACAGGCCCTGCACCGACCGCGATCTCGCGCTGATCCACGGCCTCCGTCGCGACGCAGTGGGGAGAGGGCGCATTCGAGCGCCTTCATCGCGTGAGCGGCGCGCTTCCCAATCCCGGGCCGGCCATGCCTTGCGGTCGGCGGCGGGGGCATGGAGTGACGACGATATTCCTGTCATCCCGACGACACATCAGGGTTCAAGGGGGTTAAAACTGGGTTAATCTCGCCATGCACGGGCGGCCGCAGGATCGCTTCGCCCCTGCCTTCTCTCCCCTATCGTTCCCATCATCTACAGGAGGTTAACGTGCGTAAGCATTTGATTGCATTGGCTCTTCTGGCTGCCATGCCGGTTGCGGCGCAGGCGCAGGACGCCGAAGACGGCTCGGGCTTCAGCTGGAATGCCGCCGCCACGTCGGAATACATGTTCCGCGGCATCTCGCAGACCGACGACCATCCGGCCCTGCAGGTCGGCGCGGACTACAGCTTCAGCAGCGGGTTCTACGTGGGCGCCTGGGCTTCGAACGTGGACTTCGGCGAAGGCACCGATGCCGAGATCGACACCTTCATCGGCTGGAACGGCGACCTGGCCGAGAGCACCAACCTCGACGTGCAGCTGGTGCGCTACAACTACGTCGGCGAGCCCGATGACGTGGACTACGCCTACAACGAACTGATCGGCAAGCTGACCTTCAACGACCAGTACAGCGTCACGGTCGGCTACACCAACGACTACCTCAACACCAGCACCGACAGCTTTTACGGCGCGCTGGGCGGCAGCTGGGACGTTGGCGCCGGCGTCAATCTGACCGCCGGTGTGGGCTACACCACCATCCAGGGCCCGGAAGACGGCTATGCGGACTACACCGTGGGCGTGAACCGCGACTTCGGTCCGGCCAACATCAGCCTGAACTACGTCGATACCGACAACAACGCCGAGGATCTGTTCGGCGAGGACAACTCCGAAGACCGCTTCGTGCTGACGGTGTCCTTCGGCGGCTGATCCGGCGGTTCGTCCGTCCGGTTCCCGTCGTCCCGCACCGGTGCGGGCGGCGACGGAAAGGAGCGCTCCGGCGCTCCTTTTTTTGTGCCTGCTGCGGCCCTTCGGGGCAGGCAGGTGGCCCGTCGGTCGCCGATGCGTCCGCGGTGCGGCGGTGCCCCGCACGGCGTCGGCGGATCGGGACGGTGCGGATCAGGCGGCAGACTCCGGTAATGTGCGTTGCCCGGCGAATGCACCGCATCCTGTCAAATGTGACAGGGCTTGACACATTGCTGCGCTGCAGCATGCCGCGGCACGTCAATCTGAATGCATCGCGAATACGGTTGGCTTCCTGTGAAGGCCGTAGTGGCGGGCACGCATCCGCGATCGGGGAGCGAGGCGTAAGGCCTTGCGCCTTCCAGGCACCATCCCCCGATTTCCAAGGAACCACTCCATGCGCATCACTCGCACTCTTCCTCGTTCGCTCGTCGTGCTGTGCCTCGCCGCCGCGGCCACCCCTGCCTTCGCCGCCGGCCCTGCGGAGGGCCGTTGGTCCTGGTCGCTGTTCGGCGGCATCGATCGGCCGCTCAGCGGCGACGTGCACGACGGCGCCACCGCGCCGGTGCCCGATCTCGGTCCGTTGAATCCTGCCCTCGCCGGCGTCGGCGCCGAACTGCGCATCGCTCAGCGCTCGCACGAAGACATCTACGGCACCGCGCGCTCCTACGGCACGGAATTCGCCTACGGCCTGAGCGACAACGGCGAAGTCTTCGGCCAGCTGCGCTATACCCGTGCGGATCGCGGCGAGGTGCAGGTCGGCGGCGCCTTCGTGCCCGCGCTCGCCACCACCCTGCCGGTGCGCGGCAGCTTCGGCGATTACAAGGCCCTGACGCTCGAGGCCGGCTATCGCCACTATTTCGCCGAGCTCGGTCCGACGCGCCCATTCGTGGCCGGCCGTCTTGGCGCGACCCGTACCGACGAAATCCGCGCCACCTTCACCATTCCGGATGCGGCCATCGCCATCGTCGACGTGCCTTTCACCCAGCAGACGACCTCGCTCAGCGCCGGGGTGGACGTTGGGCTGCTCATCCCGCTCGGCGAGACCGTGTCGCTGACCGCGCAGACGGGCGTGCGCTACACCGCCGACCTGGACGGCGACGATTCGGCGATCGGCGGCCTGGGGCTGGGCGGCATCAACGACACCGGCAGCCGCGTGTCGTATCCCGTGTCCGTAGGCCTGCGCGTCGATTTCTGACGCGCGCGGGGCATCAGACGACACCCCGGGCGGCGACAGCGCCCGGGGTGTCCGCTGTCTGCGCGGCCGAGATCGCCGCGATGCGGATGGAAGACCGCATCGAGGACATCCGGCGCCGAGCGAATGGCGCGACGCTCAGTTCCAGCTCAGGACGATCTTGCCGGCGCGGCCGGCTTCCATCAGGTCGAAGCCGGTCTGGAACTCGTCGATCGGCAACTGGTGGGTCAGCACCTTGCCGAGCGGAAAGCCGGACAGCACCAGCTGGGTCATCTTGTACCAGGTCTCGTACATCCGGCGGCCGTAGATGCCGTGCAGGGTCAGGCCCTTGAAGATGATCCGGTCCCAGTCCACGCCCGCGCCCTTGGGCAGGATGCCGAGCAGGGCGATCTTGCCGCCGTGGTACATGCAGTCGAGCATGTCGTTGAAGGCGTGCGGGTTGCCGCTCATCTCCAGGCCCACGTCGAAGCCTTCCATGTGCAGGTCGGCCATCACGTCCTTGACCGACTGGTTGGCCACGTTGACCACGCGGGTGGCGCCCATGTCGGCGGCGAGCTTCAGCCGGTAGTCGTTGACGTCGGTCACCACCACGTTGCGCGCGCCGATGTGCTTGCAGATGCCGGCGGCGATGACCCCGATCGGGCCGGCGCCGGTGATCAGCACGTCCTCGCCGATCACGTCGAACTCCAGCGCGCAGTGCGCGGCGTTGCCGTAGGGGTCGAAGAAGGCGGCCAGCTCGCTGGGGATCTGGTCGGGGATCGGCCACAGGTTGCTGGCCGGCATCGCGATGTATTCGGCGAAGGCGCCGTCGCGGTTCACGCCGATGCCGACCGTGTTCGGGCACAGGTGCTGGCGCCCGGCGCGGCAGTTGCGGCAGTGGCCGCAGACGATGTGGCCTTCGGCCGAGACGCGCTGACCAATGCGGTAGCCGGTCACGCCGGGGCCGAGTTCGACGACCCGGCCGACGAATTCATGGCCGATCACCAGGCCGGGCTTGATCGTGCGCCGGCTCCAGTCGTCCCACAGGTAGATGTGCAGATCGGTGCCGCAGATCGCGGTCTTCTCCAGCTTGATCAGCACTTCGTTGGAGCCGGGCACGGGCACCGGCACTTCTTCCATCCAGATCCCTTTGGTGGCGTCGCGCTTGACCAGCGCCTTCATCGTGGTTGCGGCCATCTCGGCACACCGTAAGCGGGGCAGGGCCGCGGATTATACGGGGCGTCCCGGCGGACCCGTCATGACGCGATGCCGCACCGCGCACGGTGCGGCGGGGCGGCCCGCGCCGTACGCCGGCGTGCAGTGCCGCGCCGCCGCCGCGATGCATGCGACCGTGACCATCGGCAGGCATGGCCGCGTCGTGAGGCAGGCTAGACTCGACGACCGTCGCTGCATCCCGCGTCACGGGTGCGGCATGCCGGTCCGGGCGCGGTGACGTCGCCGGTTCGGGGGATGCCTCGGATTGCGCACGGGACCGTGCCCGACGGGGCGGATCCATGCGGCAGTAAGAGGCGGCACGACGTGGTCGCGCCCCGATCATCTCGGGGCGATCGACGTTTCCGATCCCGCATCCTCCTGTCTCCGTCTCCGCTCCCGAGTCCCCGCATCGCCGCTCCCTTCGCGTTCCACATTCCCTACACGTCCGTCCAAGAGGCTCACCCATGCCCAAATCAGGATTCGCCCCGTTGTCGACCGTCGTGGCCGCCGCCATCGCGGCCGTCGTCGCTTCCCCGCACGCCACGGCCGCCGAAGGCATGTGGGTGCCGCAGCAGTTGCCCGAGATTTCGGCCCAACTGCGTGCCGCAGGTCTGAAGATCCCGGTGCAGCAGCTCAGCGACCTGACCGGCGACCCGCTGGGCGCGGTGGTCTCGCTCGGCGGCTGCACCGCCAGTTTCGTGTCCGAGCAGGGCCTGGTGGCGACCAACCACCACTGCGCCTACGGCGCGATCCAGCTCAACTCCACGCCCGAACGCAACCTGATGAAGGACGGCTTCTACGCCGCGCAGAAGGGCGGCGAGCTCAGCGCCGGCCCCAATGCCCGCATCTACGTGCTGGAAGACATCCGCGACGTCACCGACCAGGTCAAGGCCGCGATCGCGGCCGCGCCGGACGCCCTGGGCCGCAGCAAGGCGCTGGAGGACACCTACAAGCGCTTGATCGCCCAGTGCGAGGAAGCGCCCGGCTTCCGCTGCCGGCTCTACAGTTTCGCCGGCGGCGGCACCTACCGCCTGTTCCGCAATCTCGAGATCAAGGACGTGCGCCTGGCCTATGCGCCCCCCGGCAGCGTCGGCAGCTACGGCGGCGAGATCGACAACTGGATGTGGCCGCGCCACACCGGCGATTTCGCGTTCTATCGCGCCTACGTCGGCCCCGACGGCCGCCCGGCGCCGTATGCCGAGAACAACGTGCCGTATCGGCCCAAGCGCTGGCTGAAGATCGCCGACAAGCCGCTGAACGTCGGCGATTTCGTGATGGTGGCCGGTTACCCCGGCCGCACCAACCGCTACGCGCTGACCGACGAATTCCTGGCGGCGGCCGACTGGTCGTATCCCACCATCAGCCGCCACTACAAGGCGATGGTCGGCATGATCGCCGCCCAGGGCAAGAAGACGCCGGACATCGCGGTCAAGTACGCCAACCTGTCCCGCGGCATGGAAAACACCCTGAAGAACTACGACGGCCAGCTGGAAGGGTTCAAGCGCATCGAGGCCGAGGCCACCAAGCGCAAGGAAGAAGAAGAGGTGCTGGCCTGGCTGCGCAAGCGCGGCAAGGACGGCGAAGCCGCGCTGCAGGCGCACGCGTCGCTGCGCGAACTCGCCGCCCAGCGGGCCTCCACCCGCGAGCGCGACCTGGTGCTGTCGCAGCTGCAGCGTGTGACCCTGCTCGGCACCGCGGCGGAGCTGTACCGCGCCGCGATCGAGCGCGACAAGGCCGACGCCCAGCGCCGCGCCGGCTATCAGGAGCGCGACTATCCCGGCATCGAAGGCGGCATGCGTCAGCTGGAACGCCGCTATCACCCGGTGATGGACCGCGAACTGACCCGCTACTGGCTCAACGAATATGTGCGCCTGCCCAAGCCGCAGCGCGTGGCCGAGATCGACAAGTGGCTGGGCGGCACCGACCAGAAGGCCGTGGACAAGGCGGTGCGCGCGCTGGAGAAGACCCAGCTCGGCGGCACCGAGGAGCGTCTGCGCTGGCTGAAGGCGCCGCGCCGCGAGTTCGAACGCAGCAAGGACCCGGCGATCCGTTTCGCGGTCGCGGCGATGCCCGCGCTGCTGCGCCTGGAGCAGGCCGACGACATGCAGGCCGGCGACACGCTGGTGGCGCGTCCGGTGTATCTGCAGGCCCTCGCCGACTACCGTGCCAGCAAGCGTCAGGGCGTGTACCCCGACGCGAACGGTTCGCTGCGCATCACCTTCGGCAAGGTCACCGGGTACACCAAGGTGGATGGCACCAAGCAGCAGCCCTTCACCCGTCTGGAGGAAGTGGCGGCCAAGGCCACCGGCGAGGAGCCGTTCGACGCGCCGCAGGCGCTGCTGGACGCGGTCGCGGCCAAGCGCTACGGCGGCCTGGCCGACAAGCGCCTGGGCACGGTGCCGGTGAACTTCCTGTCCGATCTCGACATCACCGGCGGCAACTCCGGTTCGCCGGTCCTCAACGCCCAGGGCAAGCTGGTCGGCCTGGCCTTCGACGGCAACTGGGAATCGGTGGCGTCGAACTGGGTCTACGACGGTGCGATGAACCGGATGATCTCGGTCGACCAGCGCTACATGCGCTGGATCATGCAGCAGGTGTATCCGGCTCCGGAGCTGCTGCGCGAAATGGGCGTGCCGGCGGGCAAGTGATCAAAGCCGCATCCACAGCCCGGTGCGGCAGGCCGGGCTGCGGACCACGCACCGCGAAACGCTCCCTCGGGAGCGTTTCGCATGTGGGGGGGCATCGCACCGCGTGCCGCCTGCCGGGCAAGCGCTTGCTGCAGGCCCGTTACCGGTTGGCGTGCGAGTGACGCGACGCGCGTCGGGGCGGCTGCTTCGACGCCGGCCATGCGTCCGTCATGCCCGCAGCCGAGCCCGCACGGACATCCCTGCGGGCGTGGCGTCGCTGTGGCGGGACGCGCCTCGTGCACCTCGGCCCCGCATTTGTTACTGAACTCGACGGTTCTCTTTTGCGTTGCAGCGTGCATGCTGCTAACGGATCCTTCACGATGGACCCGCATCCCGACGTGGGGGAGGGAGCAAGCCCGCTACCGGCTCAGCCGTAGCGGGCTTTTTTTTGCCCGTGGCTCGGCGCGCATCCGCCGTGGAGAGGGGGCGGCGGCATGGTCGCCGGCCGTGCCGTCCCGGTCCGGTCGGCGCATGCATGCCGGTCCCGGCGCATCGCCGGCGGCCATCGCCCATAATCGCCTCGACCACCGAGGAACCCGATGGCCGGAGATATCACTCTGCTGCTGCGCGCCGCGCGGGATGGCGACGATGGCAGCCTCGCCGAAGCCTACCGCCGCCTGTATTCGGAGCTGCGCACGCTCGCGCGCAGCCTGCTGCGCGGTGGCGACGGCACGCTCACACCCACCGTGCTCGTCCACGAGGCCTTCCTGCGCCTGTGCGGGGGCGCGCAGGTGGACCTGGAGACCCGTCGGCATTTTTTCGCCACCGCCGCGCAGACCATGCGCTGGATCGTCACCGACAACGCGCGCCGTCGCATGGCCGAGCGCCGCGGCGGCGACCAGGTGCGGGTGGAGCTGGACGAAGGCCTGGCCGCGGAACCGGCGCGCCCGGACGAGATCCTGGCGCTCGATGCCGCGCTGGAGCGGCTGGGCCAGCTCGACCCCGACAAGAAGACGCTCATCGAGCTGCGCTTCTTCGCGGGCCTGGACTATGCCGAACTGGCCGGCCTGCTGGGCCGGTCCGAGCGCACCCTGAAGCGCGAGTGGGCCGCGGCGCGGGCCGCGCTGCAGCTGTTGATGGAGCAGGACGGTTGATCGGGCGGGGCGGCTGATGTCCGGGTCTGTCACTCGCGGGCGCCTTGCTGCGTATGCAGAGTCGATGTGCCCATGCCGCGCACGCGGGCGCCTGCCGTGGCCGGCGCGGTCCTTCCGAGGTGGACAGGCCTGTGTCCGGCCCCGACGCTTACGCCAGCGTGCGCCGGCCGGCCGCCGGCCCATGCGTCCGCGTGCTTCTTCATTCCCCCAGCCGAGCTTCCGGTTCCGCCATGACCGATTCCCCGCCCGCGCCTGATGTCCGGCCCTCGCAGGCCACGCCCACGCAGGAGGAGCGTGCGCGCTGGCAGGCGGCGATGGCCTTGTTCGAGGCCCTGCAGGACCTGCCGCCCGAGCAGCGCGACGCGCGGCTGCGCGCGGAGCCGCCCGCCCCCGAGGTGCTGGCGATGCTGCTGCGCATGTTCGCTGCGATCGGCGAGACCTGCGTGCTCGACCGCCCGCTGCAGGCGCCCGGGCAGGGGGCGGCCGATGCGGGTGAGGCCTCCACCGATGCGGACAGTGTCGCGCCCGCGCTGGCCGGTCGCCGGTTCGGTCGCTGGCTGCTGCTGCAGCCGCTGGGCAGCGGCGGCATGTCCACGGTCTGGCGCGCGCGTTCGGTGGCGCCGCCGGTGGGCCAGATCGCCGCACTCAAGCTGCTGCGCTTGGGCGCCGCCGACGCCGCCGGCCGCGCCCGGTTCGCACGCGAGATCCGCATCCTGGCCGCGCTGCGCCATCCCGGCATCGCCGCCATCCACGACGCCGGCCACACCGAGGACGGCACCCCGTGGTTCACCATGGCGCTGGTCGAGGGCGACACCATCGATGCCTGGTGCGAACGCCATGCGGCCGATGTCCGCACCCGGGTGGCGCTGGTGCGGCAGGCGGCGGACGCCGCGGCGCATGCGCATCGCCATCTGGTGGTGCATCGCGACATCAAGCCCGGCAACGTGATGGTGGACGAGGCCGGCCGGGTGAGCCTGCTGGATTTCGGTATTTCGCGGCTGCTCGAAGATGTGGCAGATCAGGCCGCCGGCGGCGCGCCTGCGGCCGACGGCGATGCCGATGCCACCGCACGCACCTACGCCTTCACCCCGCGCTATGCCGCGCCGGAGCAACTGCGCGGCGGCGCGCAGACCACCGCCACCGATGTCTACGGCCTGGGTGCGCTGCTGCACCAGTTGTTGCTGGGCGTGCCGCCGCAGTGGGCGGAAGGCGCGAGCGCCTGCCGCGAGCCGTCCGCGCTCGGCCGCGCCACCGGCGACGCGCGCCTGCGTGCCGAACTGCGCGGCGACCTCGGCGCCATCCTGCGCAAGGCGCTGGAAGCCCGTCCCGAGGATCGCTATGCCGGTGCGGCGGACCTGGCCGACGACCTCGCGGCCTGGTGCGAAGGCCGTCCGGTGCATGCCCGCGCCGGCGGCATGGGGTACCGGCTGCGGCGTTGGGTGGGGCGCCATCGCCTGGCGGTGGGCCTCGGCACCGGCGCGGTGCTGGCGCTGGCGCTCGGGGCCGGCGGCGCGCTGTGGCAGCGCTCGCAGGCGCTGGAGGCCGCGCAGCGCGCCGAGACCGCGCAGCGTTTCCTGCTCGACGTGTTCGCCGAAGCCGATGTCGAAACCCGCGGCGAACGCGCCCCCGATCTGCCGCGCCTGCTGCGCGCCGCCGCACAGCGCGCGCGGGCCGATTACGCCGGCCAGCCCGCGCAGCAGGCGGAACTGCTGCACACCATCGGCCGCCTCCAGCAGCTCAACGCGGATCACGCGGGCGCGGTGGAGACGCTTGGCGCCGCGCTGGCGCTGGATGCGGCACGCGATGCGCCCTGGGACGAGCGCCGGCGGCGCGCGGTGATCGCCCACGCGGCGTCGCTGCGCCGCGCCGGCGACGGCAAGGCCTCCGCGCGCGCCATCGACGACTGGCTGGCGATCGACCCGCCTCCGATGTCGTCACAAGGGGGCGAGCCGATCACCGGCCCGCACTGCCGCGGCGTGCTCGGCGCCACCTATCCGGATGCGCATGCCCGGCGCCAGGCGGCCGAAGCGGTGCGCGAGGATTGCCTGAGGCTGCCGCCGGGCGATGCCGACCGCCTGTTCTTCGTCGCGCGTCTGGTCGAGAACCGTCGCGCCGACGGCGACGGGCCTGGCGCGCTGGCGCTGGCCGAAGCCGAAGACACCGCCACCGCCGCGCTGGCGACGCTGCCGCCGCGTGCCTGGGACGACTGGGTGGTGCTCAAGGCCGCGCTCGCGCAGGCGTACAGGCAGGCGCACCGCGCGGGCGAAGCGGAGGCCGCCGCGGCGGCCGCGGTGGCGCTGGCCGAGCGCAATGTCGGCGGCGACAGCCCGTTCCTGATCGGCCCCCTGCGCACGCACGCCACCATGCTGGCCGATGTCGGCCGCAGCGCGGATGCCCGCGCCGCGCTGGCCCGTGCGATCGCCCTGAACGCAGGCGAAGACGGTGCACCGCTCAGCCGCGGCGAAGCGGTGGCGCTGCGCCTGAATCTCGGGGTGTCGGCCTACGCCGACGGCGAGTACCGCACCGCGATCGCGGCCTGGCGCGAGGCGCTGACCCTGGCCGGCGACAGCACGAGCGCCGATGTCGGGCAACTGCATGCGAACCTGGCCGCCGCCCACGACGCGCTCGGGGACTACGCCGATGCCGCCGCGGCCGCGCAGCGTGCGCTGGATCACTTCGCCGCGCACTTCCCGGCGCGCGAGGACGCACGGATCCTCCCCGGCTATCACCTGTGCCTGGCGCAGTCGTCGCTGGGCGATGCGCGCGGGCTCGATGCCTGCGCGCAGGCCATGGCCCGCGAGCGCGCCGGCGCCCCGGGCGACACGCTGCTGCGGATCGAGGGCGATCAATACCTCGCCGATGCGCTCACCCGCCTGCGCGCCTGGTCGCGCGCCCTGGCCACCGCCGACGGCGTGATCGCCGCGCTGCGTGCGCGGCCCGGCCACGACACCGGCGCCGCCGCGGATGTGCTGACGCGCGCGCGCTTCCACCGCATCGAGGCGCTGACGGGTCTCGGCCGCGCCGCCGAGGCCGCCGCCGAATTCGCCGCGCTCGGCGACGCGCGCTGCATCGACGAGGCCCTGGCCAAGCGCGCCCGCGCCGCACTGCGCCGCAGCGGCGCCGGTCGTGGTGCTGGCAGTGGCGCTGGCAGTGCCGATACCGAATGTCCCGCACCGCAACGCCCCCCGCCGCCTGCCGTCGTGCCGTGAATGCCCTGCGCGCGCACAGCCCCGGCAGGAGGTGGCACTTTCCGGATGCGTTTTGCGAATGATCCGACAAGGCCCGCAGCCGCGGGCCGCGCCACGAGGAGCCCCACGCCCATGTTCCCCCGTTCCCTGTCCGTGCCGTCGCATCCGCGTTCCGCGCCCCTCGCTCCGTGCGTGCTGGCCGTGTTCGCCCTGGCCTTGTTCGCCTTCGCCTTCCCGCTGCCGGCCCAGAATTTCGGCGACAGCCTCAAACGCACCGCGAAGCGCGCCGCCCAGAGCGAGGTCGAGCGCAAGGTCGACCAGGAAACCCGCCGCGTGACCCGCTGCGCCCTCGGCGACGACCGCTGCAGGCGCGAGGCCGAGCGTCGCGGCGAGACCGTGGAAGTGGTCGATGCCCGCGGCGCGGCGGTGGGCGGTTCGGCCGCTGTCGGTGCATCCGCCTCCGGCGGCGATCACCCGCTGGTCGTGGCCTACAGCGGCTCGGTGCTGCGCGAGCGCCGCGACGAGGCCTTCACCGACTACACGCGCATCATCGGCTTCGCCAAGGGCCAACTGCAGACCGAGACGCTCGAAGGCCGGCTCACCCGCATCCGCTACAACAACCCGCCGGGCCGGGCCACGCTGGAGATCATCCGCAATTACCGCGATGCGCTCACCGCGCGCGGCCTGCGCGTGGACTGGGAATGCGCCAACCGCGGTGCCTGCGGCAGCACCGCCCGCTACGGCGAAGGCCGCGGCTGGAACGGCGTCAACGGCCTGAATCCCGGCATCGGCAGCGATGTGCGCTACTTCACGGGCCACATGAGCGCACAGGGTGGCGGGAAGACCTACGTGGCGATCGCGGTCAGCCCGACCTATACCGACCTGCACGTGCTCGAAGCCGCCGGCATGGACAGCGGCATGGTGGAGGTGAGCGCCGATGCACTCGCCGCCGGCCTGGAGGCCGAGGGCAAGGTCACCCTGCAGGGCATCTATTTCGACACCGGCAAGGACACCCTGAAGGCCGAGTCCAACGCCGCGCTGGAACAGGTGGCGGCGCTGCTGCGCGCCCAGCCGAAGCTCAGGCTGCTGGTGGTCGGGCATACCGACAGCCAGGGCAACGCCTCGGCCAACATGACCCTCTCGCAGAAGCGCGCCCAGCGCGTGCGCGAAGCGCTGGTGCAGCGCTACGGCATCGCCGCCGCGCGCCTCACCGCCCAGGGTGCCGGCAGCCTGTCGCCCGTCGCGAGCAACGCCACCGAAGACGGCCGCGCGCAGAACCGCCGCGTCGAACTGGTGAAGCAGTGAGCGCGGGCATGTCGTCGGTGCTGCGCCCGTCTTCGCAGCGTATGGCTGCGATGGGCATGGCCGCGCTCGGCGTCACCATGCTGGCCTGCGTTGCCGCGTCGGCGCAGGCTCAGGACCGCACACCCTCGTCCTTCTGCGACAGGCTGCTGCCGGTGGCGACGGTCTCCGATTCGCTCGGCCGCGCCGTGCCCGGCCTGCAGCGCCGCGCCACCGGCGTGGTGCGCGAGGACACTCGCCACTGCAACCGCCTCTACAGCATCGGCGAAGACCGCTTCAGCGACGAACTCATCGTGCTGGTCTCGCCCGCACGCAACGCAGCCGGCGCGCGCGCCACCGTGCAGCGCATGGCCCGCGAGGCGCGCGGTGCGCATTATTTCGGCCTGTCGCGGCCCGAAGGCATCGGCGATGCCGCCGTGCACTACCGCCGTCGCGACCCGCTCAACGACGCGCGCATGGAATTGAACGTGAGCTTCGCCCTCGGCGATCTGGTGGTGGAGCTGAAATACCAGAACGTCGACGATGGCAAGCGCAACAAATTCGTGCAGAGCAGCGATGAATTGATCGCACTGGCGCGTCGCGTGGCCGCGGACCACCGAACCGGCCGCCGCGCAGGGGCGGGGCGATGAAGCGCGGCACCGCGATCGTCGCAGGCTTCGGCGCGCTGCTGCTCGGCGCGGTGGTGCTCGCCGCCACCGGCGTGATCCCCAGTCCCTTCAAGTTCGGCGGCATGGACGTGGTGCAATCCGGCAGCGACGAGGCACGCGCGCTGGGCGAAACCATCGAAGCCGCGCCGCCCAGCCCCTTCGACACGGTGCCGGTGGTCGAATCCGGCAGCGAGCAAGCGCGCGCGATGGGCGAGGAGATCCGCCCCGACGGCCGCCCCGCGCCGGACCCGTTCGAGATGCCCATCGACATCGTCGAATCCGGCAGCGACAAGGCGCGCGCGGCCGGCGAGATGTTGCCGCTCGACCCCATCGACGACCCGTTCGACGCCATCGACGCCCGCGCCCGCCGCGACGCGGCCTTCGCCGCCGACAGCCGTTTCCCGCGCAACCCCGATGGTGATGTCGGTACTTTCCGTTTCGACTGGGTGATCGACCACCGCGTCGACACCCGCGACGCGCTCGCCGATTTCCGTTACCACCTCAACAGCGCCGATGGCAGCTGGCTGGTGCAGGGCGCCGATATCCGCCATCTGTTGCCCGAGAGCACGATCCCCGGCGCGCAGCTCGAATTCCTGCTGCGCAAGGGCAATGGCGACATGCTCGCCTGCGGCAAACACCGCGATGTCGGCCCGGCCTGCACCAAGCTCGGCAATGAATTGCCCTATGCCTTCGCGTGGCTGTCCGACGCGACCCGGCTGCGCGCCTTCCTCGACAGTGTGCGCAGCACGCCGCAGACCCTCGGCCCCGGCCCGGGTGGCGGCAGGCCCGGCGTGCGCGGACGCATGAACGCCGACGGCAGCGATCGCTATCTGCAGGTGTGGGTGGATCGCGTACCGAGCACCATCGCCACCCAGGTGCCGTGGCTGGGCATGGGCGCAGGCGTGCTCAAGGACCATCGCGCCCGCGTGAACCGCGTGGTGCGCCGCGTTCGTTTCGAAAGCGCGGACCTGGACGGCGGCGATGTCGTCGTTGACCTGCTGCGCATGTCGCCCGGCGAAGCCTCGCGCAGCACCGCGGGCTATCGCCTGGTGACAGCGTTCACGATGCCCGCCATCGAGGAAGCCAACGCACTCGGCGCGTCGCTCGCCGGGCTTCAGGACGATTCCTTCGTGAACCAGGCGCGCGAGATCCAGGCCGCCCTCGACGCCTGCCCCAGGGGCACCGCCGGCCGCGACTGCCGCAAGACCCACCGCGCGCGGATGAAACAGCTCAACGAAGACGCCAGGCGTCAGGCTTTGGACTTCGGCCAACGCCACGGCCTGCCGACGGAGTGATCCAATCGCGCCACTGCCTCACAGGGATGCTCGATCGCCACGGTCAATCCGTCCGCAGCTTGCATCACAGGAGCGCAGCGCAACGGATATCGCGCGATGTGCGCATGGTGTCCCTCTCTCCCCCGTGGAAACGCAGCCGATGGAAACGATCTCGACGGCTTTTCCTCTCTCCCCAGCGGAAGCGCAGCCGATGAAAGCAATCCCCACCGCTTTTCCCCTCTCCCCTCGCGGGAGAGGGGCAGGGGAGAGGGGGCAAGCCCTCAAACGCCACACCCCCCACCGATACGAGGACACCGCCATGACCCACCCCCGCCGCCACACCGCCACGCGCCTTCGCTGCGTTTCCCTGCCGACACTGATCGCACTCGCCGCCTGCGCGCAGTGCCTGTTCGCCCAGAGCGCACTCGCACAGCGCACTCCGCCACCGTTGGACTGCCGCGTGGTCGAAGCCGTCGGCAACGACCACAAGGCGCAGATCATCGCCGGCCTCAACGACACCGTCGCCGGCTTGGAAAAAGAGATCAACCGCCGCAAGACCATGCGCATCGAATCGGTCGAGGACATCGCCTTCGACGGCTGCAAGGTGGTCACCACCGCGCGCATCGAACTCGGCCGCAAGATCCGCCGCGACGCCGAAGGCACCGCCAAGGTGGTCGGTCGCGTCGCCTCCCTCTCCCTGCGCGACCGCCTGCTGTGCTTCGAGAAACACCCGAAGATCGCCAGCATAAACCTCAGTCACACCACCGAAGTGGGCGAGAAGATGTACGAATGGGTGGCCAACAAGATCAATCCCGTGGACAAGTGCGTACCGTTTTCGCTGTAGGCCGCGCCGCGCGCCGTTCCCCGGCCCGGAGGGCCGTCGCGACGGCACGCGCGCCCGACTTGCGATGTCAGGCGGGAGGATGTGGCCAGCGTGCCCCGCATCGCCTGCGTGGCCCGGCACGCCGACATGCCGCATGCGGAAGGGCCGGAGGCATGAGCGCGGAGGCCGTACCGTGAGCAGAGAGGTGCCCGCGGCGTCCGCCCGCCGCTTTCCCGTATGGAAGACGCAAAGAAAAAACCCCGCATTTCTGCGGGGTTTTTTCCGAATCTGGTGCCCAGGAGAGGACTCGAACCTCCACGGTTTTACCCGCTAGTACCTGAAACTAGTGCGTCTACCAATTCCGCCACCTGGGCAGGTGGGCGCGTATGGTGCGTCGCGGTGCGGCGATTGTCAACAGGGCAATGCGCCTTCGATGCCCGCCTGCCGGAGGCGCGGCCTGAAGGGCCTGCTGCCGGTCCCGCCATGCGTGCGGTGGGGTGCGTATACTATGCGGCGATGTCCAAAACCAAGAAGAAGGCCGCCAGCGCCCCGAAGGGCGCGTCCTCCCGGCGCGATGGTGGGTCCACCCACGTCGCCGGGTCCTCTCACACTGATGCAGCCAAGACCGTCGGCAAGAGCCGCAGGTCGCAGGCGACGCCTGCTCCGGCCAAGCCACGCAAGGCCGCCAAGCCCGCACCGTGGCTGCCCGATGCCGCTCCCGAGCGACGCCCTGCTGCGGCCCGCACCGATGCGCGCCCGGGCACGCGTCCGGCATCGCAGGCGTCCGCATCCGCACGCGGCGCCGGCCGACCCGCGACCCAGCGCCCGCCACGTGTCCGTGACCCGCACGCTGAGCGCGAAGCCGCGCGCTACGCCGACCCCATCCCCAGCCGCGAGGCCATCCTCGCCCTGCTGGAGCAGGCCGAAGGTCCGATGACCGCCGAGACCCTGGCGATGCACATGAGTCTGGACACCGAGGCCCGCCGGGACGCGCTGGGCAAGCGCCTCGGCGCGATGGTGCGCGACGGGCAATTGCTGCAGAACCGTCGCGGCGGCTTCCTGCCGGCGGCGCGTCTGGACCTGATCGCCGGCACCGTGATCGCCAATCCCGAAGGCTTCGGCTTCCTGCGCCCCGACACCGCGCCCGGCCAGGACAAGAGCGACGACCTGTTCCTGCCGCCTGGCGAGATGCGCAAGGCGATGCACGGCGATCGCGTCATGGTCACGGTCACCGGCCTGGACCGCCGCGGGCGCCGCGAGGCGGCGGTGGTCGAAGTGCTGGAACGCCGTCTCAACCGGCTGATCGGCCGCTTCACCGTGGAATCCGGCATCAGCTACGTGGTGCCGGACGACGCGCGCATCCTGCGCAACGTGCAGATCCCCACGGAAGCGCGGCTGGACGCGCGCAACGGCCAGCTGGTGGTCTGCGAGATCGTGCAGGCGCCCGAAGGCCACCGTCCGCCCATCGGCCGCGTGCTCGCGGTGCTGGGCGACAAGCTCACGCCGTCGCTGGTGGTGGAGGCCGCGATCCACGGCCACGACCTGCCGCATGAATTCCCGCCGCCGGTGCTGGCCGAGGCGACCGCGGTGCCGCTGCAGGTCACCGAGGCCGACATCGCCGGCCGCGTCGACATCCGTCATCTGCCGCTGGTCACCATCGACGGCGAAGACGCCAAGGATTTCGACGATGCGGTCTGGTGCGAACCGAACCGCAACGGGTACCGGCTCATCGTCGCCATCGCCGACGTGTCGCACTACGTGCGGCCGGGCGCGCCGCTCGACGACGAGGCGCAGAAGCGCGCGACCTCGGTGTATTTCCCGGGCTTCGTGGTGCCGATGCTGCCGGAGACGCTGTCCAACGGCATCTGTTCGCTGAACCCGAAGGTCGACCGTCTGTGTTTCGTCTGCGACATGCAGGTAGGCCATGACGGCGAAGTGGGCAAGTCGAAGTTCTACGAGGCGGTGATGCACTCGCATGCCCGCCTGACCTACACCCAGGTCTGGCAGGCGGTGGGTGCGGACGACGCCGAGGCGATCGCCAGGATCGGCCCGCTCATGCCGCAGGTGCGCCACCTGCATGCGCTGTACGGCGTGCTGGCGCTGGCCCGCAAGGCGCGCGGCGCGATCGAGTTCGAGAGCAGCGAAGTGCGCTTCGTCCTCGGCCCGCAGGGCGAAGTGGTGCAGGCCGGCATGCTGCAGCGCAACGACGCGCACAAGCTGATCGAGGAGTGCATGATCGCGGCGAATGTCGAGGCCGCGCGCTTCCTGCTGAAGAAGAAGATCCCCGCGCCCTACCGTATCCACGACAAGCCGCCGGAAAGCAAATACGCCGACCTGCTGGAATTCCTCAAGGAGTTCAAGCTGCGCATGCCGCCGTGGGCCAAGGTGGAGCCGCGCGATTTCACCGCGCTGTTGACCCGCATCCGCGAACGCGCCGATGCCGCGCTGCTGGAATCCGTCCTGCTGCGCACGCAGTCGCTCGCGGTGTACTCGCCGGACAACGTCGGCCACTTCGGCCTGGCGCTGGAGGCCTACGCGCACTTCACCTCGCCGATCCGCCGGTATCCCGACCTGCTGGTGCACCGCGCGATCAAGCATGCCGTGGGCCGCGGCACGGCCGGCAATTTCACCTACAGCCAGAGCGGCATGGCCGCACTCGCGCTGCAGTGCTCCGAACGCGAGCGCCGTGCCGACGAGGCCGAGCGCGAGGTGGACGAGCGCTACCGCGCGGCGTGGATGGAGAAGCACGTCGGCGGCGAGTTCGACGGCACCATCGGCGGCGTGACCAGCTTCGGCCTGTTCGTCGAGCTGGACGGCTCCAAGGTCAACGGTCTGGTCCACGTGACCCAGCTGCCGCGCGAGTATTACCACTTCGACCCGATCCGCAAGACCCTCACCGGCGAGCGCAGCGGCCGCGAATTCCGCCTCGGCGACCGTGTCCGCATCGTGGTGCTGAAAGCCAGCCTGGAAGAGCGCAAGATCGATTTCCGCCTGGCGGAGGAACGCGGCGTCAAACCGCTGCCCCCGCGCGGGCAGCCGGCGCGGCGGCAGAAGCAGAAGTACTGAGTTCCGCTGTGGCGATGCGGCTTGAGGATGATCGCGAGGACACGCTGCGTGCGGCGGCCGAATGCGCGCTGGACGGATTTCGCCAGCGTGCGTTCGAGCGGCTGCAGGCGTCTTTCGGTTATGCCCTTGCGCTGGGACGCGAGCCCGATGCGGCGTTGCGGGATGATGCCGGCCAGGCGGTCGCGGAATTGGACGGCCGGGATGCGGAGTGGCGGCAGCGCCCGGTCGATATCGTGATCGAGCGCTTTCGCGACGATGCGGTGGGCATCGTCGCTGCCCTGGATTGCCGCCTTGCCGCAGGTCCCGCAGAGGGTGTGTCGATCCTGCAACTGGTGGTCACCCGCAAGGGCGGCCAGCTCTGGCTGACGTTGGAAGGCGTCGGCGACGGCGGCTGAAGAGGGCGTGCCGGGTATCGCCCTTTCGGTGAATGCGCCGTTCTGGCGGTTCCGATGCGGGGCGCGATGATCGAAAGCGTTTCGATCAATCGGCGGTGCAGCCTGCCGGCGTGATCGTGGGCCGCGGCCCGTCCTGCGGGATCGTTTCGATCGATGCCACGGCGCCTCTGCCCGCGATCAACCCGCTCGCGAAGCAGGCGGTGAGCAGGTAGCCGCCGGTCGGCGCTTCCCAGTCGAGCATCTCTCCGGCGCAGAACACGCCGGGCATTGCCTTCAGCTGCAGGCTGTCGTCCAGCGCCTCGGCGCGCACGCCGCCGGCGCTGCTGATGGCCTCGGCGATGGGCCGCGCGGCGGTGAGGCGCAGGGGCAGGGCCTTGATGGCCTGTGCGATGCGTTCGACGGCAGCGGTATCCGCGCCCTGCAGCACATCCTTCGGCAGTGTTTCGAACAGCAGCGCCACCTTCGCCGCATCCAGACCGGTCTGGCGGCGGAGGTGTTCGCCGAGGCTGCGCTTGCCGCGTGGTTTGGACAGATCGCTGCGCAGGCGTGCTGCATCGCGGCCGGGTGCGAGGTCCAGATGCAGCAGCGCGAACCCGTCGCGGGCGATGGCCTCGCGCAGGTCGGCGGACAGAGCGTAGATCAGGCTGCCTTCGATACCCGTCGTGGTGAGCACGCATTCGCCCTGCAGCGCATGTGTGATGCCATCGGCATCGCGCCACTGCGCCACCACCGGTTTCAGCGGCGCGCCGGCATGATTCTCCGCCAGCACCGCGCTCCAGCCGATGTCGAAGCCGCAGTTCGATGGCCGCAACGGAGCGATGTCGATGCCGCGGGCGTCGAGAGCCTCGACCCAGGCGCCGTCCGAGCCCAGCTCCGGCCAGCTGCCGCCGCCGAGAGCGAGCACGGTGGCATCGGCCTCCACGTGACACTCGCCTTCCGGCGTGGCGAAGCGCAGCGCGCCGTCGTCGCTCCAGCCCAGCCAGCGGTGCTGCACGTGGAAGCGCACGCCGGATTCGCGCAGGCGCCGCACCCAGCCGCGCAGCAGCGGCGCGGCCTTGCGGTCCATCGGGAACACGCGGCCGGAGCTGCCGACATAGGTCTCCACCCCCTGCGTCCGCGCCCAGTCGCGCAGGGCTTCGCCGTCGAAGGCGTCCAGCCAGCCGCCCACCCAGGCGCTGCGTTCGCGATAACGCGCATCGAAGGCGGGCCGCGCATCGCCGTGGGTGAGGTTGAGCCCGCCCTTGCCGGCGATCAGGAACTTGCGGCCCACCGAGCCCTTGGCCTCGAACAGGTCCACCTCGCAGCCCGCGGCGCGCGCGGTCTCGGCCGCCATCAGCCCGGCGGGGCCGCCGCCGACGATGGCGATCTGCGTGCGTGCGGGCG
>ERZ1066122.299-NODE-299-length-53540-cov-9.867963_pt1 | contig 53540 bp, 49 predicted proteins | sample MGYA00382769_ERZ1066122 | MGnify/ENA primary metagenome ERZ1066122 (study PRJEB33369, sample SAMEA5778352) | biofilm metagenome | biome: Industrial cooling water; feature: Water cooling tower basin; material: Biofilm | place: United Arab Emirates | collected... | reverse complement strand
GGGCCGTCGGGTGCGTCGGGCCCGGGCACGCCTCGCCCGCGCCGCCCGCGCCCGGCCGGGACGGGCCGCCCCGCGGCGGATCGGCCCCGCCGGCCGACCGGTCCGCCCCGCAAGGGACCGCGCTGAATGCGGATCATCGCCGGCACATGGCGCGGCCGCACACTGGCGGCGCCGCCGGGCGCCGCGACGCGGCCGACGGCGGACCGGACGCGGGAAGCGCTGTTCTCGATGCTGACAAGCCGGCTCGGCAGTTTCGAATCGTTGCGCGTCGCCGATCTGTTCGCCGGCACAGGCGCATTGGGCCTCGAGGCGCTGTCCCGCGGCGCCGCCAGCTGCGTCTTCGTCGAGCGGGATCCGGCGGCACTTGCGGCGCTCAAGTCCAACATCGCTCGGCTGGGCGCGACCGGGGCCGAGGTCCGCGCCGTCGCCGCCGAGAGCTTTGCCGGCGGCCCGTTCGATGTGGTGCTGCTCGATCCGCCCTATCGGTCGGGATTGGCCGCCAAGATCCTGCCGCGCCTGACGCTGGAGCCGGGGGCCTGGGCAAGCGTCGAGACGGCGTTCGACGAGGACGTCGCGGTGTGCGGCTTTGCCGTCGACGCCGTTCGCCGCCACGGCAAGGCCAAGCTGACGCTCCTGCGTCGGGATGAGGCCATGGCGACTGTCGCGGTCGCGTAACGATTTCGGCTACACTCACCGCTCCACCGAGACGAGGAGGAGGAGAGCCATGGCGCATAAGTTCGTGATCAAGAAGACCGACAGCGGCCAGTACCGCGCCTATTTCAGCTACAACAGCGAGACCATCTTCTGGACGGAAACCTATTCGAGCCGGGCGGCGGCGCAGAACGCGGTCGACTCGATCAAGCGGAACGGCCCGGACGCACCGGTCGAGGAGGAATGACCGGCACGGCGGCGGTTGCGGTCGGCGCCCGCGTTCCCTAGCTGTTCGCGGGTGAGTCTGCCCGCCGCCTCCCCGTCCGATCCGCCGTATCTGCGCGGCCTCAATCCGCCGCAGCGAGACGCGGTGCTCACCACCGAGGGGCCGGTGCTGGTCCTCGCCGGTGCCGGCACCGGCAAGACCGCGGCGCTGACGGCGCGGCTGGCGCACCTCGTCCATACCCGCAAGGCGTGGCCGTCGGAAATCCTCGCCGTCACGTTCACGAACAAGGCGGCGCGTGAAATGCGGGAACGCATCGGGCGGATGCTCGGCGGGACGGTGGACGGCATGCCGTGGCTCGGCACCTTCCACGCCATCGCCGCCAAGATGCTGCGCCGCCATGCCGAACTGGTCGGGCTGCAGGCGAATTTCACGATCCTCGACACCGACGATCAGCTGCGGCTGCTGAAGCAGATCATCGCCGCCGCCGACCTGGACGAGAAACGCTGGCCGGCGCGCCAGCTGGGAGGGCTGATCGACCGCTGGAAGAATCGGGGCCTGACCCCCGCCGACCTCGATGCGGGCGAATGCGAGCTGTTCGCCGACGGCCGCGGCGGCGCGCTCTATGCCCAGTATCAGGCGCGGCTGCAGGCCGTGAACGCCTGCGATTTCGGCGATCTCCTGCTTCACATGCTGGTGATCCTGAAGACGCACCGGGACGTGCTCGAGCAGTATCAGCAACGCTTCCGCTACCTGCTGGTCGATGAGTATCAGGACACGAATGCGAGCCAGTATCTGTGGCTGCGGCTGCTCGCGCAGCAGCGGAAGAACATCTGCTGCGTGGGCGACGACGATCAGTCGATCTACAGCTGGCGTGGCGCCGAGGTGGCGAACATCCTGCGCTTCGAGAAGGATTTCCCGGGCGCCCGGATCATCCGCCTCGAACAGAATTACCGGTCCACCTCGCACATCCTCGGGGCCGCGTCAGGCCTGATCGCGGCCAATAGCGGCCGGCTGGGCAAGACGCTCTGGACGGCGGCCGAAGGCGGCGAGAAAGTGCGGGTGCTGGGCGTTTGGGACGGTCCGGAGGAAGCCCGGCGCGTCGGCGAGTTGATCGAGGACCATCAGCGCAGCGGCGGATCACCGGACGATTGCGCGATTCTGGTCCGCGCCCAGTTCCAGACGCGCGAGTTCGAGGACCGGTTCATCGCGATCGGCCTGCCCTACCGGATCGTCGGCGGCTTCCGCTTCTACGAGCGGCAGGAAATCCGCGATGCGCTCGCCTATCTGCGGATCGTCAACCAGCCGGCCGACGATCTTGCCTTCGAGCGCATCGTCAACACGCCGAAGCGGGGCCTGGGCGACAAGGCGCTGGCAAAGGTGCATGCGTTCGCGCGCGCGGCCGGGCTGCCGCTCACCCTCGCCGCTGCCCGCATCGTCGAGACCGACGAGCTGACGCCGCAGGCGCGGCGCGCGCTCGCCGGCTTGCTGACCGACATCGCCCGCTGGCGCGACATGGCGTCCGCGCTCGACCATCCGGACCTTGCCCGCCAGGTTCTCGACGAAAGCGGCTACACCGCCATGTGGCAGGCCGACCGCTCCGCGGAAGCCGCCGGCCGGCTCGAGAATCTGAACGAGTTGGTGCGGGCGATGGAGGAATATGAAACGCTCGGCGCCTTTCTCGAGCATGTGAGCCTCGTCATGGACAATGACGAGCGTGCCGCCGATGCGCAGGTGACGCTGATGACCATCCATGCCGCCAAGGGGCTGGAGTTTGACACCGTGTTCCTCGCCGGCTGGGAGGAAGGCGTGTTCCCGTCGCAGCGGGCGCTCGACGAAGGCGGGCTGGCCGCTCTCGAGGAAGAGCGGCGGCTGGCCTATGTCGCGATCACGCGGGCCCGGCGCCGGGCGATTATCCTTCACGCCGCCAATCGCCGCATCTATGGCCAGTGGACGAGTTCGATCCCGTCCCGGTTCGTCGGCGAGTTGCCGCCCGCCCACATCGAAGAGGAAACCAGCCTGTCCGGCGGCGAGAGCCTCTGGCGGGCGAATTGGTCGGAGCGGGCCGACCCCTTCGCCGACGTCGCCCGGGCCAGCGGCCGCGGCCCCGGCTGGCAGCGCGCGGCGACGCAGGGCGGCTTCTCGCCGGCGCCCACGCGGATCATGGAAGCGCGGGCGAGCGCGGTCAGCCTCGGCAACAAGGGGCGGAGCGATCTCGCGCTCGGGATGCGCGTGTTCCACCAGAAATTCGGCTATGGCACGATCGCCGAGATCGAGGGCAACAAGCTGGAGATCGATTTCGAGCAGTCCGGCCGCAAGCGCGTGATGGACAGTTTCGTCGCCATCGCCTGAGCGCGCGGGCGGGAAAGCTCAGCCTCTGCCGACCCAAGCGCAGCCGGGCTTGGCGATGGTCACGGCCCGCCTTAAGGCCGGGGCGTGAGCGCCCCGACCCACCCTTTCGCGATCGCCGATTTCCGCATCTACTGGCTCGCCCGCTTCGCGGCCGTGCTGGCGACGATGGCGATGGTGGTGGTGATCGGCTGGCAGGTCTATGACGTCGCCCGCACCGATTACGGCATGCGCCCGCGCGAAGCGGCGTTCCAGCTGGGCCTGCTCGGGGCGATCCAGTTCGTGCCGCTCGCGCTGCTGACCCCGGTCGCCGGCTGGGCGGCCGACCGGTTCGAGCGGCGGACCATCGCGCGGCTGGCGCAAGGCACGGACATGCTGATCGCGATCGCGCTGGGCGCGGCGACGGCCATGGATGCACTCACTCTGCCGCTGCTCTTCGGCCTGTCCGCCCTGCACGGGTCGGTGCGCGCGTTCGTCGGCCCGGCGCTCTCCGCGATCGCGCCCAACATCGTTCCGCCGGCGCTGCTGCCCCGCGCGATCGCCGCAAGCTCGATCGCCTGGCAAAGCGCGTCGGTCGCCGGCCCCGCCGCCGGCGGCTTCCTCTATGCGGCCCACCCGTCCGCCGCCTATTGGATGGCGGCCGCCTGCCTGGCCCTGTCGGTGATCGGCCTCAGCTTCATTCGCCCGGTCGCGCCGCCACCGATGGCGCGCACCAGCCACCCGTTCCGCCAAATGGCGGACGGGCTCGCTTATGTGCGGAACCATCGCTTCCTGCTCGGGGCGATCACGCTCGATCTGTGCGCGGTCCTGCTGGGCGGCGCGACGGCACTGCTGCCGGTCTATGCGCGGGACATTCTGCAGGTCGGGCCGGAAGGGCTCGGCCAGCTGCGCGCGGCGCCCGCGGTCGGCGCGGCGGCGGTCGCGCTGTGGTTCGCCTGGCGCCCGCTCCACCGCAACGTCGGCGTGAAGATGATCTGGTCGGTCGCGGCGTTCGGGGCCGCGACCATCGCGTTCGGCCTGTCCCGGGACATGCTCGTCTCGCTGGCGGCGCTGGTCGCCCTCGGCGGGTTCGACATGCTGTCCGTCTATGTCCGCTCGTCGCTCGTGCAGCTCCACACGCCCGATTCGATGCGCGGCCGGGTGTCGGCGGTGTCCGGGCTCGCCATATCGGCGTCGAACGAGCTCGGCGAGCTGCAGTCTGGCCTGGCGGCGGCGGCGCTCGGCCCGGTCGGGGCGGTGGTGTTCGGCGGGGCCGGCGCCGTCGCGGTGGCGGTCGGCTGGTATTATCTGTTCCCCGAAATCAAGAAAGCGCGGACCTTCGACCCGCCGGAGACCGCGCTCCCGAAAGCCGTGATGCAGGAGAAGCCGGCATGAAAGCGAATACCATCCTCGAGACCATCGGCAACACGCCGCACATCCGCATGCACCGACTGTTCGGGGACGCGGAAGTGTGGATCAAGTCGGAGCGCGCCAATCCCGGCGGCTCGATCAAGGATCGCATCGCACTGGCGATGATCGAGGATGCGGAGCGCTCCGGCGCGCTGAAGCCGGGCGGCACGATCGTTGAGCCGACGTCCGGGAACACCGGCATCGGCCTTGCCATGGTCGCCGCGGTCAAGGGCTACCGCCTCGTGCTGGTGATGCCGGAAAGCATGTCGCTCGAACGGCGCCGCCTGATGCTCGCTTATGGCGCGCGCTTTGATCTGACGCCCAAGGAAAAGGGAATGAAGGGCGCGATCGAGCGGGCGATCGAGCTGGTCGAGACGACGCCCGGCGCGTGGATGCCGCAGCAGTTCGAGAACCCGGCCAATGTCGCGGTGCATGTCGAGACCACCGCGCGCGAGATCCTGGCCGACTTTAGCGACGCGCCGATCGACGCGATCGTCACCGGTGTCGGGACCGGCGGCCATATCACCGGCTGCGCCGAGCGGCTGAAGCAGGACTGGCCCCAGCTCAAGGTCTTCGCGGTGGAGCCCACCCTGTCGCCGGTCATCTCGGGCGGCCAGCCGGGCCCGCACCCGATCCAGGGCATCGGCGCCGGCTTCATCCCGGCCAATCTCCACACCCAGGCGATCGACGGCGTGATCCAGGTCGATCCCGCCGACGCGAAGGAAATGGCGCGGCGGGCCGCGCGGGAGGAAGGCATGCTTGTCGGCATCAGCTCCGGCGCGACGCTTGCCGCGATCGCCGCCAAGTTGAAGGAGCTGCCGGCAGGCGCCCGGGTGCTCGGCTTCAACTACGACACCGGGGAACGCTACCTCTCGGTCCCGGACTTCCTGCCGGAAGCGTGAGCCCGGCGCGCGGCCCCATCGCCGCGACGCATCGGGGTTGATCCCGGAACGGGACACCCCAGATGGCGCTGCCTGACAGGGCGGCGCCGACATGCTAAGGGGCCGGCCGCGTTCGAGGTGAGGGTTTGTGGGCGGCTGGCTGAAACGACGGCACGATATGCACGATGCGGGGGCGGCCGCAGTGATGGTCGCCGCCCTCATCGCGGCCGTGTTCGCGAGCCAGAGCGCCGGCCGCGGTCTCGCCGAGCCGGGCACCCGCCCCGCCGTGCCCGCCGTGGCGCAGGCCGCGCCGCGTGAGCCGGCGCCGCCGGTCGAGCCGGTCGCGTTTGCCGAAGTGGCCCCGGCCGACGCGGTCGCGATCAATGCCCGCATCCCCTTTTCGACCGCACCCAACCCTGCCGCGCGGCCGTTCAAGCTGAGCGGAGCACCCGAGCTGATCGCGCGGTCGACCGACTGTCTGGCGGCGGCCGCCTATTACGAGGCGGGCGCGGAAGGCGACGATGGCATGCGCGCCGTCGCGCAAGTGGTGATCAACCGGCTCCGCCATCCCGCTTTTCCGAAGACCGTCTGCGGCGTCGTCTTCCAGGGCGCCGAACGGACGACCGGCTGCCAGTTCACCTTCACGTGCGACGGATCGCTGGCGCGCGTGCCCTCCATCTCCGGCTGGAAGCGGGCGCGCGAGATCGCAGCCGCGGCGCTGTCTGGCCAGGTCTACAAGCCGGTGGGCCACGCGACGCATTACCACACCAACTGGGTCGTCCCCTATTGGAGTGCCTCGCTCGACAAGGTGACCGGGGTCGGCACCCATTTGTTCTTCCGCTGGACCGGCTGGTGGGGCACGCCCGGCGCGTTCCGCGGCGGCCATGCGGGATCGGAGCCGGCGATCGCCCGGATCGCCGCGCTGTCGCCGGCGCATGCCGAGCAAGACGATGCCACCGTCGAGACGGCCTCCGCTCCGCCACTGCGGCTGGGAGACAAGGGTGCCCGCTCGCTCGACATCGTCTCGCCCGGCGGGGATGCGTTCGTGGTGGTGCTTGACCGCGCGGTCAATCCGAACAGCCTGCCGTCGCTGGCGCTCACGGCCTGCGGGCAGAAGGATTTCTGCAAGTTCATGGCCTGGACCGATCCTGCCAAGGCGCCCAAGGCCTTCCCGATCGACCTCGACGAGCAGCGCGCCCTGTCGTTCAGCTATCTGCGCAACCGCTCCAACGGCTTCGAGAAGATGCTCTGGAACTGCCGGGAGTTCGCGCGCAGCGACGCCGGCCAGTGCATGAAGGCGTCCTGACCGCTTGGCGGCAGCGCCGTCGCTCGCTAGCGAGGCGCTGTGCCTCGTCCCGTCTCCGTGCTGTCCGTGCCTGACCGCCCGCTCGTGCTGGTGGGGCTGATGGGCGTCGGCAAATCGACGATCGGTCGTCGCCTCGCCCAGCGGCTCGGCCTGCCATTCGTCGACGCCGACGAGGAGATCGAGACAGCCGCGGGCATGACCATCTCGGAAATCTTCGAGCGCTATGGCGAGCCGTTCTTCCGCGACGGCGAGCGGCGGGTGATCGCGCGGCTCGTCGATGGCCAGCCCAAGGTGATCGCGACCGGCGGCGGCGCCTTCATGAACGAGGCGACCCGAAGGCTGATCCTCGACAAAGCGACGGCGATCTGGCTCGACGCGGACATCGAGACCCTTGTCGACCGCGTGAAGCGACGGGAGACGCGGCCGCTGCTGAAAGGGAAGGATCCGCGCGCCGTGCTCGATGCGCTCGCCGCCGAGCGCAACCCGATCTACGCGCTTGCGCCGATCCGGGTACGCAGCCAGCCGGCGCCGCATGACGCGACGGTGCGGGCCATACTGAAGGCGCTGGCCGCATGATCGCCATTCCCGTCGAACTCGGCGCCCGGCGTTACCAGATCCGGATCGAAACGGGCAGCCTCGCGCGCGCCCGCACGCTGCTCGCGCCGTTCACGCGCGAGAGGCTGATCGTCGTCACCGACACCAATGTCGCCGCGGCTCAGCTCGATCGGCTCGGGCCGGTGGAAGCGATTGTGCTGCCGGCCGGCGAAGCGACCAAGAGCTGGTCCAGCCTCGAAGCCTTGTGCGAACGGCTGCTCGCGCTCGAGATCGAGCGCGGCGAGCATGTTGTGGCGCTCGGCGGCGGGGTGATCGGCGATCTGGCCGGCTTTGCCGCTGCCATCCTGAAGCGCGGCATCGGTTTCGTCCAGGTTCCGACCTCGCTGCTTGCCCAGGTCGACAGCTCGGTGGGCGGCAAGACCGCGATCAACGTCCGGGCCGGCAAGAATCTGATCGGCGCCTTCCATCAGCCGAGCTTCGTGCTGATCGACCCGCAGGTGCTCGAAACGCTGCCGCCGCGGGAACTTCGCGCCGGCTATGCCGAGATCGTCAAATACGGACTGATCGACGATCCCGCTTTCTTCGCCTGGTGCGAAAGCCATGGTGCGGCGCTGCTCGACGGCGATGCCGATGCCCGCGTGCATGCGATCGCCACCAGCGTTGCCGCGAAGGCCCGGATCGTCGCCGCCGACGAGCGCGAAACCACGGGGGTGCGCGCGCTGCTCAATCTCGGCCACACCTTCGGCCACGCGCTCGAGGCGGAAACCGGCTTTTCGGAGCGGCTGCTCCATGGGGAGGCAGTCGCCGCCGGGATGGCGCTCGCCTTCCGATTTTCCGCGGCGCGCGGCCTCTGCCCGGCCAAGGATGCGGACCGGGTGGCGGCGCTGCTGCGGGCGGCGGGGCTGCCCGACGGGCTGGCTGCGGCGGGGATCGACGCAGCCGGCGCCCGGCTTGCCGCCCATATGGCGCATGACAAGAAGAAGGCCGGCGGACGGGTGCCGTTCATCCTCGCCCGGGGGATCGGCCAGGCGTTCGTCGACCACAGCGTCGACCTGGACGAGGTGGCTGCATTCCTCGATTCGCCGGCTGCGCGCTGAGCGGCCGGGCGAGCGGCGCCTCGCGCCTGTTCCGGGCGGCCCGGTCGGGCCTCAGCGCAGCTTCCAGGCCAGCATCAGCCAGCCGATGATCATCAGCGCGCCGCCGATCGGGGTCACGGCCCCCAGCCAGCGCGGCGCCCCGAGCGCCATTGCGTAGAGCGTCAGCGCGAAGATGGTGGCGCCGGCGATCAGCGTCCACAGCGCGCCGGGCTGGGCGGACCGCGCAAGCGCCAGGATGGCGACGGCATGGACCAGCTGGTAGAATCCGCCCGTCCGCAGCCATTCGGCTTCCTTGCCGGTGAAGCGGTGGGCGCCGAACGCGCCCGCCGCGATCGCGAGTGCGGCGGAGAGCGCCGCCAGTTTCTGCAGCCAGGCCATCATCCGCTTTCCGCCGGAATGGGCACCGGCGCCGGATCGGCAAGCGGCCGGCCGGGCCGGATCAGAATGTCGTCGGCGGCGTGGAGATCGCCGCTCGCTGCCTGCGCCGCCAGCCGCCGGGCGTCGACGTCCCGGTAATGATCCTCGGCGCGCTGGATCTCGTCGCCGTCGATCTCCAGCGCCGCCATTGCCTTGCGGGCCATGCAGATCGCGGATTCATAGACTTCACGGACGGTGCCGGCGATCGGGGCGCCGGTCAGGCGAATGATCTGCCGGCGGTCGAACGCGCGCACGAAGATCTGCGCCTTGGGGAAGGCGCGTGCGATCACTTCCATCCGTTCGGCGTCGAGCTGCCCGCCATCGATGCAGAACAGGATCAGCTGCGCGTCGGCGGCGCCGGCAAGCCGGAGAAGATCGAGCCGGGTGCCGTCGCCGAAATAGACCTTCACGCCGAATTCGGCACCCGTATCGATCTGGCTCGCCTTGCGGTCGATCATGGTCACCGAAAGGCCCTGCGCGGCGAGCATCTGGCCGACGGTCTGGCCGAACCGGCCCCAGCCGACCACGATCGCGCGGGCGCCGTCCGCCCGCGGCCCGTCCAGATCGTCCCGCGCCGCGGCCGGCGGCTCACGGAAGCGCCGGCTCAGCACCATCAGGAACGGCGTCGCCGCCATCGATAGCGTGATCACCGCGCTGAACAGGCTGGCCGCCGCTGGCGCGATCAGCAGCGCCGATTGCGCCTGCGCGAACAGGACGAAGCCGAACTCGCCACCCTGGCTGAGCAGCAGCCCCATGCCCAGCGCCGGCCGCCAGGCCGTGCCGAACCAGCGGGCGAGCGCGGCGATGATTGCCGTCTTGATGACGATCAGCCCGGCCGCCATGCCGAGCACGAACAGCGGCCGTTCCCGGATCGCTGCCAGATCGAGCATCATGCCGACCGCGATGAAGAACAGGCCGAGCAGGATCGAGCGGAACGGGTCGACATCGGCCTCCAGCTCGTGCCGGTACGGCGAATCGGCCAGCATGACGCCGGCGACGAACGCGCCGAGGGCAGTCGACAGGCCGAGCGACTGCATGACCGCCGCGCTCGCCAGCACCGCGAACAGCCCGGCCGCGACGAACAGCTCGCGCTCGCCGAGCCCGCCGATCAGCCGGAACAGCGGGTTCAGCACATAGCGGCCGGCGAGCACCAGCCCCGCCACCGCTCCGACCGTGTAGAGCGCCAGCAGCCAGCCCGGCGGTGCGTCGGCGGCCGCCGGCGCGCGGGACAGCGCCGCGACGATGGTGATCAGCGGCACGATCGACAGATCCTGGAGCAGCAGCACCGAAAAGGCCCGCTCTCCGAACGGCGTGCGCAGGCGACCCGCCGATTCGAGCATCGGCAGCACCTGCGCGGTGGAGGAGAGCGCAAGCGGCAGGCCGATCGCGACCGCCGCAGCCCAGCTGACCGGCGTCGCGGCGAACACGAACAGGAACAGCGCAAGGCCGCACAGCACGACCTGCAGCAACCCGAAGCCGAAAATGTCCTTCTTCAGCCGCCACAGCCGGGCCGGCGACAGTTCCAGCCCGACCAGGAACAGCAGCAGGGAAATCCCGAATTCCGCCAGCACCAGCTTGCTTTCGGGATCGCCGACCAGATTGAGCATCTGCGGCCCGATCAGCGCACCGCTCACCAGATAGCCGAGCACCGCGCCGAGCCCGAGCCGGCGGAACACGAGGACCAGGACCAGCGCCGCGCCAAGCATGACGAACCCGTCACGCAGCATCGTGCTGGCGCCATGCGCTTCCATCAGCCGGCCTCGGCAGCGGACGCGGCGGCCGCCACCGCCTCGAACGGCAGCCGGATCGCGCCGTGGCGGGCACTGTGCGGCCGCGCCCGCGCCAGCTGTTCGAGCCCTGGCCAGTCGGGAGGATCATCGCTTGCGCCGGCCAGCCAGGCGGCCAGCGCATCGCGGGCGGCGGCCAGCTCGCCGGGCGTGCGGCCGATGGCATGGGCCGCCATCAGATGGGCCGCGGCCTGGCCCAGCGCGCAGGCGGAGACGTCCAGGCCAAGCGCCGCAACGCGCCCTGCCTCCAGCCGGACATCAACCGCGACGCGGCTGCCGCAGAGCGTCGACCGCCGCTCCTCGGCGGCATCCGGCGCCGCCAGCCGTCCCAGATGCGGGATGGTCGCGGCGAGGCGGAGAATGGACGTGTCGTACAGCGGTGCGTTCATCGGGCGTCCGTCGCGGCTGCTGCGGTTTCCGCCCGGCGGCGGTGCAGCCAGTCGACCATTGCCCGGCTGGTCGCGTTCAACAAGGGGTAGGTCCGGGAATCCCGCAACCAGAGCGGCCTGTTCCGGGGCCCGCCGCCGATCAGATCGTCGACGACCGTGACGGCCAGGAAAGCAAGCGTGGCGGCCAGCAATCCCTTGAGCGCGCCGAAGCCGAGCCCCAGCACCCGGTCGACCGGTCCCAGCACGGACTGGCGGGTGCGCTTGCCGAGCGCCCCGGCGAGCAGCCTGCCCAGCAGGAAGGTGCCACCGAACAGCAGCAGGAAGCCGGCCACGGCCGCGCCCGCCGCGGTGCCGACCGGTCCCTCGAGCACAAGGGTGAGCGGGGTGTGGAAGAACTTGACCGCAAGGACCGCAAGCACCCACGCGATCAGCGACAGCGTTTCCTGCACGAAGCCGCGCACTGCCCCCAGGATCGCGGCGATGCCGAGCAGGGCGAGCACGGCGATGTCGAGGCCAGTCATGGCCGCGGGCTAGCCACGCCCGAGCAGATGGTCAACGAGCGCGCCGAGCCGCGCGAAGCCGCTCACCGCAAGCCCCTCCCCGCCGGCGAGGCCGGACGGCACCAGCGCGCGGCCGAAGCCCAGCTTTGCCGCTTCCTTGAGACGGAGCGGTGAATGGGCGACCGGCCGGATCTCGCCCGACAGCGCGACTTCGCCGAACGCGATCGCATCGGCCGGCAACGAGCGCTCGCTGTGCGCCGAGATCAGCGCTGCCGCGACCGCCAGATCCGCCGCCGGATCGGCGATGCGATACCCGCCGGCGACGTTCAGATAGACTTCCGCGCTCGAGAAGCTCAGCCCGCACCGAGCCTCGAGGACGGCAAGGATCATCGCCAGCCGCCCGGAATCCCAGCCGACCACCGCCCGCCGCGGCGTCGCGCCGCTCGCCAGCCTTACCGTCAGCGCCTGGATCTCGACCAGCACCGGCCGCGTCCCTTCCAGCGCGGGAAAGACGACTGCGCCCGACACCTGGGCATCGCGGTGCGAGAGGAACAGCGTCGAGGGGTTGGCGACTTCGTCCAGCCCGCCTGCCGCCATCGCGAAGACGCCGATCTCGTCGGTACCGCCGAAGCGGTTCTTGATCGCGCGGAGAATCCGGTATTGGTGGCTGCGTTCGCCCTCGAACGACAGCACGGTGTCGACCATGTGTTCGAGGACGCGCGGGCCGGCGATGGTGCCGTCCTTCGTCACATGCCCGACCAGAACGACCGCGCTTCCCCGCTCCTTGGCGAAGCGGATCAGCTCGCCTGCCGCGGCCCGGACTTGGCTGACGGTGCCGGGGGCGCCTTCGATCAGGTCGCTGTGCATCGTCTGGATCGAATCGATGACCAGCAGCGCAGGCGGGCGGTCGGCGCCGAGGGTCGTCAGGATGTCGCGGACCGAGGTGGCGGCCGCGAGCCGGACCGGCGCCTGGCCGAGCCCGAGCCGGCGCGCGCGCAGCCGCACCTGATCTGCCGCTTCCTCGCCCGACACATAGGCGACCGGCTGTCCGGCCTGGGCGAGCCGAGCCGCGGCCTGCAGCAGCAGCGTCGACTTCCCGATGCCGGGATCGCCGCCGATCAGCGTCGCCGAGCCGGCGACGAAGCCGCCGCCAAGCGCGCGGTCGAGCTCGGCGATCCCGGTCGGCAGCCGGTCGGGGAGCGGCACGTCCGCATCGAGGCCAACGAGATCGATCGGGCGCCCGCCGGACTGAAGATTGTGGCGCGCCTGGAACGGCGTGACCACTGCGCCGGCATCTTCGACCAGCGTGTTCCATTCCCCGCAATCGGCGCACTGGCCGGCCCATTTGGCCGAGACCGACCCGCAGGCCTGGCAGACATAGCGTTTCTGGGGCTTGGCCATGCCGCCATCTACCGAAGCCGCGGGCCCGGCGCCAAGCGGATTGCGTTCATCCGCCGCGTTGATAAGCGAGGCGAGATGATCCGGGTCGCGAGTTACAACATGCGCAAGGCGATCGGGACGGACCGGCGGCGCAACCCGGAGCGGACCATCGAGGTCTTGAACGAGATCGGCGCCCAGGCGATCGCGCTGCAGGAGGCCGATCGCCGATTCGGCCAGCGGGCGAGCGCGCTGCCGGCGCCGCTGCTCGAGGATCACAGCCGCTACCGCGCGATTCCCTTTCCGCTCCGCAACGGCGAGATCGGCTGGCACGGCAATGCCATCCTGATCCGCGATGACGTGGACCTGCTGCGCAGCGACGTGCTCCACATTCCATCGCTCGAACCGCGCGGTGCGGTCCTTGCGGAGCTTGCCGCCGGCGCCGAGCGGCTGCGCCTCGTCGGCATGCATCTCGATCTGTCCGGCCTGTGGCGCCGGCGGCAGAGCCGCGCGATCCTCCACCATCTGAGCCAGCTGGAACCGATGCCGACCGTGCTGATGGGCGATCTGAACGAATGGACGCCCCACGGCGGCTGCCTGCGCGATTTCGGCCACGACTATCGCTTCGCGCCGTGCGGACGCAGCTTTCATGCGAGCCGCCCGGTCGCGGCGCTCGACCGGATCATGTACGGACCCGGCCTCGCGCTCGTCGATTGCGGCGTGCACCATTCCGCCGCCGCCCGCCGGGCATCCGATCACCTGCCCATCTGGGCCGATCTCCGGATCGAGTGAGGCTCGACAGCCGCGTCGCCGTCCGCCACCTTGCGGGCCATGCGGGAAAAGGAATTGCGGCTCGCCCTGGTCTGCTATGGCGGTGTCAGCCTTGCCGTCTACATGCACGGAATCACCAAGGAGATCTGGAAGCTGGCGAGCGCCAGCCGGGCCCATCACGACGGCCGCGCGGTGGAAGGCTCCGAAGCAGTCTACCAGGCCCTGATCGCCGAGATCGAGGCGCATGCCGGCCTGCGGCTGACCGTGTTCGCCGACATCATCGCCGGTGCGAGCGCCGGCGGCATCAACGGGATCTTCCTCGCCCAGGCGATCACGACCGGCCAGTCGCTCGATCCGCTGACTGCCCTGTGGCTGGACGCGGCCGATGTCGAGCGGCTGATCGATCCGGAAGCGCGCGCCTCCCGCTACTCGAAGCTCTGGGCGATGCCGCTCGCGCTGCTGGCGGATCGCGGCGGCGAGGCGATGGCAAGCGTCGATCCCGGCACCCGCGCCGAGGTTCGCGCCAAACTGTCCTTGTTCGTCCGCTCGCGCTGGTTCGAGCCGCCCTTCGGCGGCGCGGGATTCAGCCATCTGCTGCTCGATGCCTTCGACGCCATGGCGGCGGCGCCGGCCGGCCCGCCGCTCATCCCTGACACCCAGCCGCTCGACCTGTTCGTGACGGTGACCGACTTTCGCGGACACCCCGAGCGGCTGGAGCTGAACAGCCCGCCCGAAGTGATCGAGACCGAGCACCGGCTGACGCTGGGCTTCAGCGCCCCGGCGGGCCCGGGCCCCCGCTCGCTCGGCGACAGTCCGGAACTTGCCTTTGCGGCGCGGGCGACGGCCAGCTTTCCCGGTGCCTTCCCGCCTTTCACCGTCGGCGAGCTCGATCAGGTGCTGGCCGCCCGCGGCCGCGCCTGGCCCGGCCGCGCGGCTTTCCTCGAGCGCAGCCTGCCTCGCCATGCGGCCGCCGGCCTTGCGGAAAGCGCGGTGATGATCGACGGCTCGGTCCTCTCGAATGCGCCGTTCCGCCCGGCCATGGACGCGCTGCGCAACCGGCCGGCACGCCGCGAGATCGACCGCCGCTTCGTTTATGTCGATCCGAAACCCGGAATCCGCTCGATCCGGCTGGGCGCGACCCGTGCCGAGACGCCGGGCTTCTTCTCGACCATCCTCGGCGCCCTCTCCGAAATCCCGCGCGAGCAGCCGATCCGCGACAATCTGCTCGCCATCGAAGGCCGGTCGGGACGGATCAGGCGCACGCGCCGGGTTGTTGAGGCGCTGGAAGCGGAGGTTGAGGACGCGATCGAGCAGCTGTTCGGCCGCACCTTCTTCCTCGACAGCCCGACCCCGGCACGCATCGCTGCCTGGCGCGCCAAGGCGCAGGCAGCGGCGGCGCGCCAGGCCGGTCATGCCTTTGCGGCCTACGGCTACACGAAGCTCGGCACCATCGTCGACGATCTCGCCGAGCTGGCCCATGCGCTGGCGCCGGCCGGCCGCGGCCCGACCCGCGGCCAGGCGCGCGAGGCGCTGTGGCGGGCGCTGTCCGCGCGCGGGCTCGACCGGATCGGCGCACGCGGCGGCGGCGCGACGCCGGAGGCGATCGACTTCTTCCGGCGCCACGACCTCGGGTTCCGGATCCGGCGGCTGCGGTTCCTCGCCCGGCGGCTGGCGGGGCTGGAAGACGAGGGCCGCTGCCCCGCCCCTCTCGCCGAGCCGACCCAGCGGGCCATCTACGCGGCGCTCAGCCGCTATCTCGATCGCGGGATGACGAGCTTCTACCCGCCCGAAGCGGCGAACTGGGCCGCGAACATCGTCCGCGATCCCGAGGCGCTCCTCTCCGGCATCGAGAGGCGCCAGGAGCTGAAAGCGGTCGACGCGGAAGCAGACGCGATCCTGTCCGACGCGCTGACGGCGCTGCCGCGGGCGGAACGGCGCCACTTGCTGCTCGCCTATCTGGGCTTCGCCTTCTACGATGTCGCGACGCTCTCGTTGATGGGGCAGGAAGGCGGCGGCGAGTTCGACCCGATCAAGGTCGACCGGATTTCGCCCGACGACGCCACCGCGATCCGCGAGGGCGGCGCGGAGGCGACGCTCAAGGGCATCCGCTTCAACAGCTTCGGTGCGTTCTTCAGCCGCGCCTATCGCGAGAATGATTATCTCTGGGGTCGGCTGCACGGGGCCGACCGGCTGGTCGACATCGTCCTTTCCACCTTGCCGCAGAGCCGCACCCTGCCGCCGGGCCTTGCGTCGCGGCTGAAACGCGCCGCCTTCCACGCCATTCTGGACGACGAGGAAGCGAGGCTCCAGGCGGTTCCCGAGCTGGTGCGGGCGCTGCGGGCGGAGATCGGCCAAGGCTAGCGCTGCCGGGCGGAGCGCTCTAGGATTGCGCCGATGTCGTTCCTTCGCACCTTGCTGTGGATCGTGGTGGCAGTCGTCGTCGCGCTCTTCTCGTTCAACAACTGGACGATCGTGTCCGTGCAGCTGTGGGACGGGCTGATTCTCGACACCAAGCTGCCGGTGCTGCTCTTCGCCGCGTTCCTGCTCGGCCTGCTGCCGCCGCTGATCCTGTGGCAGGCGACGCGCTGGCGGCTTCGCCGGCGGCTGCAGGCGGCCGAAGCGAATGCCGGCGTCCCGCCCGCCCCGGCGGCCGCGCCACTGACCCAACCGCTGATCGCGCCGGGCGCGCCGATCCAGCCCGTCCCCCCGGGGGGCGCATGAAGGGGCCGATCTTCGTCGCGCTCGACACGCCCGATCTCGACCGCGCGATGGCGGTCGCGACGCGGGTGCGCCACCATGTCGGCGGGCTCAAGCTCGGGCTGGAATTCTTCTGCGCGAACGGCCGCCACGGGGTGAAGGAAATGGCAGCGCTCGGGCTGCCGATCTTCCTCGATCTGAAGCTGCACGACATTCCGAACACGGTCGCGAAAGCCGTGCAGGCGCTGCGACCTTTGGAGCCGGCCGTGCTGACCGTCCATGTCGCGGGCGGCCGGGCCATGATGGAAGATGCGAAAGCGGCAGCGCCCGCCGGGACCAAAGTGGTCGGCGTGACCGTGCTGACCAGCCTTGACGGAAGCGATCTGGGATCGATCGGCCTTGCCCAGGATCCGCATGCGCAGGTGGAGCGTCTGACGCTGCTGGCGAAGGAGGCCGGGCTGGATGGCGTCGTCTGCTCCGGGGCCGAGGTGAAGGCGGCGAAGCGGCTCTGGCCGGACGGCTTCTTCGTCGTTCCCGGCGTGCGCCCGCTCAATCACGGCGATCCGGGCGATCAGAAACGCGTCGTGACGCCGCGCCAGGCCCTCGACAACGGCGCATCGATCCTGGTGATCGGCCGGCCGATCACCCAGGCCGACGATCCCGACCAGGCCGCCCGCGCCATCGAAGCGACACTCTGAAGGCCGGCGCGATGGGTGACGAGATGCGCTGGCGGGCGCCGGCGGGCGCCATTCCCGAAAACGTCCAGGGCGGCCCGACCGCGCGGCGGGCCGCATGAGCCGTATCGCCGCCAAGATCTGCGGGCTTTCTACGGTCGAGACGCTCGATGCCGCGATCGCCGGCGGGGCGAGCCATGTCGGCTTCATCTTCTATCCGCCGTCCCCGCGTTCGCTCGACATCGGCCAGGCGGCTGCGCTCGCGGCGCGCGTGCCCGCCCGGATCGGCCGGGTCGGCGTGTTCGTCGATCCCGAGCCTGCGCTCATCGACGCGGTGCTGGCAGCATCGGCCGTCGACATCCTCCAGCTGCACGGCTGCGATCCAGCGCGCGCGGCGGCGTTCCGTGCGCGAACCGGCCGGCCGGTCTGGGCAGCCATTGCGGTCCGCACGCGCCGCGATCTTGACGCTGCGCCGCCGTGGCGGGACGCCGCCGACCGGCTGATCTACGATGCGAAGACCCCGGCCGGGGCGCTGCCCGGCGGCATGGGGATGCGCTTCGACTGGACGCTGCTGCACGGCTTTGCCCACCCGCTGCCCTGGGCGCTGTCCGGAGGGCTGGACGCCGCCAATGTCGCCGAAGCGGTCGGCACCACTGGCGCCCGGATGGTCGACGTCTCCTCCGGCGTCGAGCGGGCGCCCGGCGTCAAGGATGTGGACAAGATCGCGGCGTTCCTCCAATCGGTCGCAACGCTATGACACGCAGCAACTCGCTTCGCACCCAGCCCGACGAGCGCGGGCATTTCGGCACGTTCGGCGGCCGCTACGTCGCCGAGACGCTGATGCCGCTGGTTCTGGATCTCGAGCGGGCCTATCGGGCCGCGCGCGCCGATCCCGCTTTCGAGGCCGAGCTGACCGATTTGCTGACGAACTTCGTCGGCCGGCCGAGCCCGCTCTACTTCGCCGAGCGGCTGACCGAGGCGCTGCGCCAGGACGCCCCGGCCGGCATGGGTCCGAAAATCTATTTCAAGCGTGACGAGCTCAATCACACTGGCGCGCACAAGATCAACAATTGCGTCGGCCAGATCCTGCTCGCTCGGCGGATGGGCAAGACCCGCATCATCGCCGAGACGGGCGCTGGTCAGCATGGCGTCGCGACCGCCACCGTCGCCGCCCGCTTCGGCCTGCCGTGCACGATCTACATGGGCGCGCGCGACGTCGAGCGGCAGTCGCCCAACGTGTTCCGGATGAAGCTGCTCGGCGCCGAGGTGCGGGCCGTGGAAAGCGGGGCGCGCACTCTCAAGGATGCGATGAACGAGGCGCTGCGCGACTGGGTCGCGAACGTCGACGACACATTCTACATCATCGGCACGGCCGCCGGCCCCCATCCCTATCCGGAGCTGGTCCGCGACTTTCAGTCGGTCATCGGCCGGGAGGCCCGCGCGCAGATGCTGGAGCGCGAAGGCCGGCTGCCCGACCTGCTTGTCGCGGCCATCGGCGGCGGATCGAACGCGATCGGGCTGTTCCATCCGTTCCTCGACGATGCGGACGTCGCGATGCTGGGCATCGAGGCGGCCGGACGCGGGCTCGACAGCGGCGCGCATGCGGCGAGCCTGGCCGGCGGCCGGCCCGGCGTGCTCCACGGCAACCGGACGTTCCTGCTGCAGGACGAAGACGGGCAGATCAGCGAAGCGCATTCGATCTCGGCCGGGCTCGACTATCCGGGAATCGGTCCCGAGCACAGCTGGCTGCACGAGATCGGCCGGGTCACGTACGACAGCGTGACAGACGCCGATGCGCTCGCGGCCTTCCAGCTCGTCTGCCGCTCCGAAGGGATCATCCCGGCGCTCGAACCGTCGCACGCGATTGCCGCCGTCGTCCGGCGCGCGCGGGAGATTGCCCGGGACCAGATCGTGCTCGTCAACATGTGCGGGCGCGGGGACAAGGACATCTTCACCGTCGCCGAAGCGCTGAAGGTGGCGCTGTGAGCCCGCGCCTTGCTGCCGCTTTCGCCCGCGCCCGTGAGGCCGGCCGCGCCGCGCTGGTGACATTCGTGACCGGCGGCGATCCAGATCCGGCGACCACTCCCGCCCTGCTCGACGCGCTGGTCGCCGGCGGGGCCGATGTGATCGAACTGGGCATGCCGTTCACCGATCCGATGGCCGACGGCCCGGCGATCCAGCGCGCGAACATCCGCGCGCTCGAGGCCGGCACGCGGACTGCCGATCTGCTGGCGATTGCCGAGCGCTTCCGGGCGCGGCATCCGGACGTCCCGTTGGTGCTGATGGGCTATGCGAACCCGATGCTCGTGCGCGGCGCGGCATGGTTTGCGGAGGCGGCCGCTTCCGCGGGCGTGGACGGAGTGATCTGCGTCGACATCCCGCCCGAAGAGGACGACGTGATCGGCCCCGCGCTTCGCGCCCAGGGCCTGCATCTGATCCGGCTCGCGACGCCGACCACCGACATGGCCCGGCTGCCTTCGGTGCTGAACGGCGCGTCGGGCTTTCTCTATTATGTCTCGGTCGCGGGCATTACCGGGCTTCAGCAGGCCGAGCAGGCTTCGATCGAAGCGGCGCTGGACCGGCTGCGGGCCGCGACCGACCTTCCGATCGCGGTCGGCTTTGGTGTGCGCACCGCCGAGCAGGCGGCCGCGATCGGCCGTGTCGCTGACGGCGTCGTCGTCGGCTCGGCGATCGTCGAACTGATCGGCACGCACGGCGCCGGCGCCGCCGAGCCGGTCCGGCAGCTCGTCGCGGCGCTGACCCAGGCGCTGGCGGGCGCTCGAGAGGAGATGGCCGCATGACCTGGCTCAGCCGCGTTCGCAATGCCCTGCCCTTCGTCGCCAAACGGGAGACGCCGGACAATCTGTGGCACAAATGCCCGGGCTGTGGGCAGATGATCTTCACGACGGAGTATGAGGAGAATCTCTCCGTCTGCCCGAAGTGCGAACATCATGGCCGCATCGGCCCGCGCTTGCGCTTCCGCCAGATCTTCGACGAAGCAAGCTTCACGTTGCTGCCGGCGCCGCGCGTGCCGGAAGATCCTCTGCGGTTCCGCGACTCGAAGCGCTATGTCGATCGGCTGAAGGCCGCCCGCACCGCGACCGGGGAGCCCGACGCATTGCTCAACGCCCGCGGCACGATCGGCGGCGCGCTCGCCATCGTCGGCGTCCAGGACTTCGCATTCATGGGCGGATCCATGGGCGTCGGCGTCGGAGAGGCGTTCGTGGCCGGAATCCGGACCGCGATTGCGGAGCGCGCGCCCTACATCATCTTCACGGCGGCAGGCGGTGCCCGGATGCAGGAGGGCATCTTGTCGTTGATGCAGATGCCTCGCACCACCGCCGCGATCGCCGAGCTGAAGGAAGCGGGCCTCCCCTACATCGTCGTCCTGACCGATCCGACGACCGGCGGCGTCACGGCATCCTATGCGATGCTGGGGGACGTGCAGATCGCCGAGCCGGGCGCGCTCATTGGCTTTGCCGGCCAGCGGGTCATCGAGCAGACGATCCGGGAGAAGCTGCCGGAAGGGTTCCAGCGCGCCGAATATCTGCTGGATCACGGCATGCTGGACATGGTCGTGCCGCGGCGCGAGCTCCGCGACGCGCTGATCCGGCTGCTGGCCTATCTGGCGCCGCGCGTCGACGCCTGAGCCGCAGCCGACGCCGGCCCTCCGCCAGCGATGCGGGACTTTGCCAGATCGACCGACCCGGCCGTGCAGCGCCAGCTGGACCGGCTCGCGGCGCTTGCGCCAGGCGCCGACATCCTCGGGTTGCAGCGGATCACGGCCTTGCTCGATCGGCTGGGCAACCCCGAGGGCAGGCTGCCGCCCGTCTTTCACGTCGCAGGGACCAACGGCAAGGGATCGACCTGCGCGGTGCTCCGCGCATGCGCCGAAGCCGCCGGCCTGTCGGCCCATGTCTATACCAGCCCGCACCTGGTGCGCTTCAATGAGCGGATCCGGGTCGCCGGCCGGCTGATCGCGGATCAAGATCTGGCCCTGCTGCTCGAGGAAGTGCTGGATGCCGACACGGCCGCTGGCATCGGGGCCAGCTTTTTCGAAGCGAGCACCGCAGTGGCGTTCCTCGCCTTCACCCGGACGCCGGCCGATCTGACCATCCTGGAAGTGGGAATGGGCGGGCGGCTGGACGCCACCAACGTGATCGACGCTCCCGCCATCGGCGGCATCGCGGCGCTGGGGCTCGACCATCAGGCGTTTCTCGGCGGCACGCTTGAGGAGATTGCCGGGGAAAAGGCCGGGATCGCGAAGCCGGGCGTCGCGATTGCGACGCTCGATTATCCGCCCGGCGCCGACGCCCGGGTCGAGCGGACGATCGCGGCGCGCGGCGGGCGGCGCCTGAAGCGGGGCCGGGACTGGGAGATCGCGCCCGGCCGTGCCGGTGCCCTCTACCGCGACGGGCAGGGCGAATTCGTCCTGCCGCCGCCGCGCCTGCCCGGCCTGCACCAGATCGAGAATAGCGGCCTTGCCCTTGCAATGCTGCGCCACCAGCAGGCGATCCCGCTGCCCCTCACGGCGCTGGTCCAGGGCCCCAGCCGCGCCCAATGGCCGGCCCGGCTGCAGCGCTTGGCGCCGGGGCCGCTCGCGCCTGACGAAACCTGGCTGGACGGCGGCCACAACCCGTCGGCCGCCGCCGCAATCGCAGCCCATTTCACGGGGCGGCGGCTGGACATCGTGATCGGCATGCTCGCGAACAAGGACGCCGACGCGTTTCTTGAGCTGATCCGGCCGGTCACCGCGCGCGTGATCGGCGTTCCGGTCTCCGGCCATGATCACCATGCGCCGCAGCGGATCGCCGATCTCGCCCGGGCCTATGGGATCGAGGCGGAGGACGCCGCCGATCTGGCGGCCGCCCGCGCCCGCTGCAGGGGGCCGGTGCTCATCACCGGCTCCCTCTATCTGGCCGGCGAGGCGCTGGCGCTGAACGGCGAGCCGCCTCAGTAAAGCTCGGCGCCGTCCTCCAGCAGTTCGGCATAGCGGTCGAAGCAGCGGCGGGCGGCGTGCATCCGGATCAGCGCCCCTTCCGCGATGAACCGTGCGCGGCGCGGCTCCTCGGCGATCAGCGGCTTCAGCGCATTCTCGTTCCACGTGCGGCTGTGCTTCACGTCGAGATGGCTGTGGAGATCGTAATAGAGCCGCTCCCGTTGCCCATAGCCGAGACGGCGCAGCCCCGCCGCGACGCGTTCGCACCGCCAGGGTGCCGTCAGCTCGACAACGCCGAGCGCCCCGATCGCCAGCCAGGCGTATCGGCGCGTGGTCGCCATCGCCGTCATTGCATTGGCGAGCGCGAGCGACTCCCAGACCGTCGTCTCGATCTGCGGAGCGATCCGCATCCGATCGACCAGCTCGGTCAGAAGCAAGGTGTGGATGCCGCGATACTGGCCACGCCCCATCTCGTCCCAGTAATTGGCGGCAAGCTCGAGCTTCGCGGCAAGCGGCAGTTTCACCTGCGCATAGGCGACAAGATCGTCAAAGCCCGCCTCGCCGGCCGCTTCCTGCGTCAGGAACCAGCGCATCTGCCCTTCGGTTGCCGTCTCGGCAAGCCACGCGAACAGCGGATGGTTCTGGCCGGGCCCGCTCTCCTGCAGGGCTTCGAACCAGGCGACGAAGCCGTCCGGATCGTCGGGAACCTCGGCCGCCTCGGCCGCGACCTCACCGCGCAGCTCGTCCAGAAACGCGCCTTCGAGGCGAAGCATCTGCATCTCGCGGTCGAAGCCCGCCCGCCAGTCAATATCGGGCGTGCCGGGCGCAAGCCGGTCCCGGTTCCAGCCGGCGAGCATCCGCTGGAAGGCGTTGTTCAGGAATTGCGGCTGGTTGGCCGCACGCAGCTTGGTTGCCACCGTCGTAAATCTCCGGGATAAACAGTTGCCTGGCTGAACGGCCCAGCAACCACCCGAGTTCCCCTGGAAGGCCGATCAGGGACTGGCGGCATCCTCGCTTCGCGCGCGCCCGGCGCTGCCGATCGATGCGTCGATCAGGCCCGCCCGCATCATCAGCCAGAAAAGGACGATGCCCGGAAAGGCGACGATCGTCGTCAGCAGATAGAAATTGACATAACCCAGCGCTTCCACCAGCGCGCCGGCGGTGGTGCCGGTCAGCACGCGCCCGACCACGCTCGAGGCGGCCGAGATCAGCGCATATTGCGCGGCGGTGAAGCGCAGATCGGTCAGTGCCGAGAAATAGGCGATCACCGTTACCCCGCCGATCCCGCTCGCGAAGTTCTCGAAGCCGATCGCGGCGGCGAGGCCCGGATTGCTGTGGCCAGCGGCGGCCAGCAGCGCGAAGCTGAAGTTCGAGACCGCCATCAGGATCAGGCTGAGCAGCACCGATCGTTTCATGCCGAGGCGGGAATAGAGCACGCCGCCGACGAAGATGCCGATCAGATAGGCCCAGAAGCCAACGCCCACATCATAGACCGCGATTTCGTCATTGGTGTAGCCGCTGTCGTCGAGCAGCAGGCGCAGCGTCAGCTGGCCGAGGGTGTCGCCGATCTTGTGGAGCAGGATGAACAGCAGCACCAGCAACGCGCCCTGCCGCTGGAAGAACTCGACAAACGGACCATAGACCGCGCGCACCGCCTGGCCGAAGCCGCGCCGCTCGGCCGGCTCCCGGTGACGCGCCGGCTCACCGACGACGAGGCCCGTGAGCATCGCGGGCAGCGCGAAGCCGGCACAGGCGAGGTAGGCGAGCTCCCACCCCACCCGGGCGGCCAGCACCAGCGCCAAGGCACCCGCCGCGACCGAGCCGATCCGCCAGCCATATTGCACCATGCCGGCGCCCACGCCGAGCTGGCGCGGCTCGAGGATCTCGATGCGGTAGGCATCGATCACAATGTCATAGGTGGCGCCGGCAAAGCCGACCAGCACCGCGGCCCAGGCGGTTGCGACGAGGCTGGCTGCGGGATCGACCAGGGCGAGATTGGCGACGGCCGCGATCACGAACGCGCCGGCGAGCAACAGCCAGGAGACGCGCTGGCCGAGCCGCCCAAGCACCGGCACGCGCACGCCGTCGACGGCCCAGGCCCAGAGGAATTTGAGATTGTAGACCAGGAAGGCGAGACTGAACGCCGTGATGCTCTTCTTGTCGAGCCCGCTCTGCGCAAGCCGGGTGGTGAGGGTCGCCCCGATCATCGCGTAGGGAAAGCCCGATGAGACGCCGAGCAGGAACGCGGCGATCGGCGCTTTCTCGAAATAGGGGCGGACTGCAGCCGCGAGGCTGCCGGCGCGGCGTTCGTCACCGTGGACGGCGCCGGACATCAGCGAGCGGCCCGCAAGCGCAAAGGCCTCATGCCGGCGCGGGCGCCGCACGGGAAGGGGAAGCCGGCATCACCGCCGCGATTCGCGCAAATCATCGCCGCTACGCTGGCAAAAAGCCGCGACCGGTGACAGCGCTAAATCATCAATGGACGGCCGGCCGACCCGAGGGCGCCACCGGCGCCCGTCCCGACCGGGCGGCAAGCCAGGCGAGATAGTCCGCTTCGGCCATCGGCCGGGCGATCGCGAAGCCCTGGATGAAGTCGCAGCCGATGACGTCCAGCAGGGTCCGCTGGTTCTCGCTTTCCACGCCTTCGGCGACGACGGTGTAGCCGAGACCATGGACCAGCTCGATCACGGCATGGGCAATCGTGCGTGCTTCCGCCGATCGTGCGATGTCGGCGATCAGGCTGCGGTCGATCTTCACCCGGTCGATCGGCAGATCCTTCAGCCTTGCAAGGTTCGAATAGCCGGTCCCGAAATCATCGATCGCGATCGTCACCCCTTCGCTGCGCAGCCGCGCCAGTTCGCCGAGCACCTCGTCGCCGCACTGCATCGCCATGCTTTCGGTGATCTCGAGCTCCAGCATCGCCGGCGCGGCGCCGTGCCGCACCAGCGCGTCGCGCACGCGCACGAAGTAATCGGGCCGAGTGATCTGGCGCGGGCTGACATTTGCGGAAAGGCGCGCCGAGAGTCCTGCCGCCTGCCAGCGCGCCATCGTCGCGGCGAGTTCCTCCAGCGCCCAGTCGCCGATGTCGTGGATCAGCCCGCATTCCTCGGCGCGCGCGATGAAGCTGTCGGGCATCTTGAGCCCGAGGAGTGGATGCTGCCAGCGCAGCAGGCCCTCCGCCGCCACCACCTCTCCGCCCGGCAGCGCAATCTGCGGCTGGAACATGAACAGGAATTGGCGTTTGACGAGCGCTTCGCGAAGCTCCGCCTCCAGGCGCACATTGTCCGCAAGGCGCGCGGCCAGCGCCGGCGTGAAGCTCTGCAGCTGCCCCCGTCCCCGCTCCTTGGCGTGATACATGGCGACATCCGCCGCGCGCATCAGCTCGCCCAGGCCGCGCCCCTGGTCCGGGCGCAGGGCGAGGCCGATCGACGCGCCGATCTCGACACTGTGGCCGTCGAGATCGAACGGCTCGGCGAGCGCATAGAGCATCGCCCGGCCGACGCGCTCCGCTTCCTCCCGCGCCGAAACTTCGGGCAGCAGCAGCGTGAACTCGTCGCCCGCCAGCCGCCCCAGCAACGGCTCGCGCGGGAAGCGCGGCGGCCGGCCCGGCTCGGTCGCGATCACGGCACGGAGCCGGTTCGCGACCTTGCCGAGCAGCTTGTCTCCCTGGGCATGGCCGAGCGAGTCGTTCACCATCTTGAACTTGTCGAGATCGATGAAGAACATCGCGCTGATCGTGTCCGCCGGCAGCTCGCGCAGCAGGCGCGCGGCCTCGCGCCGAAAATAGGCGCGGTTGGGAAGCTGCGTCACCGGGTCCAGCATCGCCAGCGAATGGACGTTTTCGAGATTCGCACGCACCTGCCGCATCAGGCCGTCCATTGCGCCCGCAAGGTGCGGGAGACAGCTGGCGACCGTGGGCGGCGTCGGCGACACCAGGTCGCCCTCGGCCGCGCGGGACAGCCGGTCGATCGCGGCGTCGACGGCCTCGGCATGGCCTGCGATGGTGCGCTCTGCCGATGCCCAGCTCATCGTCCCGCACACGATCGCAACGATCACCGCGCGGACGAGCTCCACCGGACCGCCGGACTGGGCGCTGGCGAGAAGCGCGAGGATGAACGTCACCGCGCCGACGCAGAACGCAAAGGCGACGGCCCTGCCCTTCAGCGTCATGTCGTTCATCGGCAGACCGGTCCCCAAAGCTGTACCGGCCGATCATGCCGAAAATCGGTTAAGATATTATCGATCCGCAGCTGCCCGCCGACGCCGCAGCACGACGTAGAGCGCACCGCTGCCGCCATGCCGGAGATGGGCGCCGCGGACGGCAGCGATCGCGGCCGCATGGCGGGAGGCCGCCAGCCAGTCCGCCACGGCCGCGCGGATCGCGCCGCGGCCGGTGCCGGGGGCGCGCGGCTTTCCGGTCACGAGAAGCACCAGCCGCGCGCCGCAGGCAACCGCCTCGGCCAGCGCGTGATCCAGTGTCCGATAGGCGCTGTCGAGACTGTGGCCGTGAAGATCGACCACCAGATCGGGCATCACTTCGCCGCGTGTCAGCCGCCGGTCCCAGGATCCGTCGAGACCGCCTTCCGATCGGCGGTCGCCGTCACGTCGCGGAGCCGCCGGCGCGGGCCCGGCCGGCCGCCGGACCCGGGACGGATCGGACGCACGCCGGCCGCTCGGTCCGGCCGGTCGCGCGCCTGCGTGATCATCGGCAGCGGCCGAGCGCGCGGCGCTGTCCTCGGTGGCCGGCGGCAGCGTCGCCGCGCGGTCCTTGAGTGGCGCCACGGTCGCGACGACGCGCGCCCACAGCGCCCACTCCTCAGGGCTGAGCGGCTTCGGCATCGAGGCGCGCGCGGGTTCCGACCGGCAGCAGCAGCCAGGCGCGTCCGCGCGCGCCGAGCCCGCCGGCCGTCTGGGCCGCTGCCGCGCCGGCACCCCAGAACGTGTCGAAACGGTTGGCTCCCTTGATCGCGCCGCCCGTGTCCTGCGCGATCCAGAGGCCGTCGGTGTCGGCGCGCCCGAGCGACAGATAGACCGGCGCGCCGAGCGGCACGAACCGGGGATCGGCAGCCACCGTGGTCTGCGGGGTGACCGGCAGCCCCATCGCGCCGATCGGCCCGGGGCCGGTCAGCTCGCGGAAGAAAACGAAGGAGCCGTTCTCGCGCATCAGCGCGGCGCCTGCGGCCGGATTGGCGCGCAGCCAGGCGACGATGCCCTGCATGCTGGCCTGGCCGGGGGCAAGCAGCCCGCGCTGGCGCAGCAGCCCGCCGATACCCACATAATCGCGGCCATTCTGCCCATCATAGCCGATGCGGACCACCTGGCCGTCGGGCAGCCGCAGCCGGCCCGATCCCTGGATCTGGAGGAAGAAGAACGCGATCGGATCCGCCGCCCAGGCCAGCTCGAGACCACGTCCGGCCAAGGCGCCCTCTTCGATGGCGGCGCGATCGAAATAGGGCACCAGCCGCTGCCCATCGACGCGGCCGCGCAGCGTGCGCCCGGCAAGGCTGTCGGAAAAGTCGCCGAGATCGACTTCGATCAGATCCGCGGGCCGCCGGTAGATGGGAACCGCGTAGCCGGGCCCCGGCGCGCGCGCAGCAGCGATCTCCGGCTCATAATAGCCGGTGACGAATGCCGCGCCGTCGCCCACCGCCACCGCCTCGAACGCGGTTCGGAAGAAGTCGGCCGCCCCCCCGGCCGGCACGCGCGCTGCCTGCGCACAGACCGGCCCCCAATCGATGCCGGTGATGCCGGCATGAACGGTGCGTCGCTGCAGGGCCGGACAGGACAGGCGAAAGGCGGCCAGTGCCCGCGCCGCCCGCTCCTCCGCCATGCGAAGGTCGGCGAGCGCGGGCCCCGCGCCGAGGCCGGCGGCGCGGGCCGAGTCCGGCACAGGGGCGGAGGGCGCGGGCGACGGCGTCGGAGCCGCGGCCGGAGCTGACGGAGACGGCGGCGACTGCGCCGGAGACGGCGGGACCGGTCGGTCGGTCTGTCCCGCACAGCCGAGCAGCGCGCCCGCCAGGAGCGCGCCCGCCCCGACAGTGCGGATCATGCGGCCTCGTCGGTTTCGACGAGCAGCCAGTTGGGATCGGAGTCGCGGAGCTTGCGGCTGAACGTCCAGATGTCGTGCGTCGCCACCGCGTCGGTCAGGGAGCCGGCAAGCACATTGCCCTCGGTATCGCGGGTCACCGCCGCAATATCAGCCTCGAACGCGACCGTGACGAAGGCGGTCTTGCCTTCCAGCCGCGCCGCCGTGATCACCGCCCGCTCGATCGACACCAGCCGGTTGTCGAGAACCTGGCCGGCGGCGCGCCGCTCGGCGATCGACTGACCGAACGCATCGCGGACGTCGGGCGCAGTCAGCCAGCCCAGCTCCTCTTCGTCGCCGCGCCAAAAGGCCTCGAGGATCATCCGGTAGGCCGACTTGGCGCCGTCCAGAAAGCGCGAGACATCGAAGCCAGGATCGGCCTGCAGAATCTGGCGCACGCCCGGTGCTGCCGGGGGCTCGATCACGCTGTCGGCCGCGATCCCCGGCTCCGGCGTCGCATCGCCAAGGCTGCGCGGGGCGGGCAGCGGCACAACACGCTCTTCCGCCGGTTTCGGCGGCAAGGCCTGTTCGTGGCCGCTCCGCTTGCCGAGCACCATGTACAGACGCAGCGCCAAAAATGCCGCGACCATCGCGAGAAGAACGATTCCGACCACCTGACCTCCCAATCCGGAACGCGATGCAACATAAGCGTCCGGGCGGCCAATTCAAATAGGTCCTCGCCTTGCTCTTGCGCACCGTGCCTGCTAGGCGCCCGCCACACTGGCCGCTAGGGCCAAATCCACCACAGACGCAAAGGTTCAGTGAACATGGTCGAGGAAACGGGCGTTGGCGGCGAGCCGGAATTCGCGAACGGCGCCGACACTCAGCCGCAGGTCGGCATCATCTCGCAATATGTGAAGGATCTTTCGTTCGAGAACCCGAACGCGCCGGCCGTGTACCAGTGGCAGGGCCAGCCGCAGATCGACATCCAGTTCAACATCGGCGCGAGCAAGGTGGCCGAGGATGTTCACGAAGTGGTGCTGAAGATCGAAGCGAAGGCCGTCGCGGCCGATCGCGTCGCCTTCCAGGTCGAGCTGTCCTATGCCGGGCTGTTCGGCATCCGCAACGTCCCTGAAGAACAGATCCAGCCCTTCTGCTATGCGGAAGCGCCGCGGCTGATCTTCCCGTTCGCGCGCCGGGTGCTGGCGGACGCCGTGCGCGACGGCGGCTTCCCGCCGCTGATGCTCGAGCCGATCGACTTTGCCGGCCTCTACATGCAGCAGGCCCAGGCGCAGCTCCAGCAGAGCGCGCCGGTGGGCCAGGCCTGAGCGCGGCAGGGACCGGATTCTCCGGCCCGGCTCCGGTCGTGATGGAAGCGCGGCACCCTTGAACCTGCTTCGGGCGATCGGCACCATCGGCGGGCTGACCATGGTCAGCCGCGTCTTCGGCTTCGCGCGCGAAATGCTGATGGCCCGGATCATGGGCGCATCGGGCGCGGCAGATGCGTTCCTGGTCGCCTTCCGGCTCCCGAACACCTTTCGCCGTCTGTTCGGCGAAGGCGCCTTTTCGGCCGGGTTCGTGCCGCTGTTCTCCGCTTTCTACCATGGCGAGGGCGGCATTGCCGATGCAAAGCGCTTTTCGGAAGAAGTGCTGGCGGTGTTCCTGCCGGGCCTGTTCGCCTTCACCATCGTGTTCGAGATCGCGATGCCGCTGTTCGTCGCGGCCATCGCCTCCGGCTATGAGGGCGCCAAATTCGCGCTCACCGTCGAGCTCACCCGCATCACCTTTCCGTATCTGCTGCTGATCAGCCTCGTCTCCCTCTTCTCAGGCGTGCTGAACTCGCTGACGCGTTTCGCGGCAGCGGCGTTCGCGCCTGCGCTTCTGAACGTGACGATGATCGCGGCGCTGCTGATCGTGCCGGAAGGCGGCATCGCGACGGCCTATGCGCTGGCCTGGGGCGTGACGGCGGGCGGCCTGGTCCAGCTGGCGCTGGTCTGGAACAGCGCGCGGCGGGCCGGCATCTCGCTGCGCCTGAGGCGGCCCCGGATCACGCCCGACGTGCGGCGCTTCTTCGTGGTGGTGATCCCGGCAACGGTCGGTGCCGGCGTGTACCAGATCAGTCAGCTGATCGACACGTTCTTTGCCACCCGCTTGCCGGAAGGTTCGATGAGCTATCTGAATTATTCGGACCGGCTGAACCAGCTGCCGCTCTCGGTGATCGGCACGGCGCTCGGCACGGCGATCCTGCCCCAGATCAGCCGGTTCATTGCGAAGGGCGAACCGGACGCGGCGGCGCGGGTCCAGTCCCAGGCCGTCGAGCTCGCGATGCTGCTCTGCCTGCCCGCCTTCCTTGCCCTGGTGGTGGTCGCCGAGCCGCTCGTCGCGGCACTTTTCCAGGGTGGCCGGTTCACCGCCTATGACGCGATGGTGACGGGCCGGACGCTGGCGATCATTGTCGCGGGGCTTCCCGCCTATGTGCTCGTGAAGGTGATCACTCCCGGCTTCTACGCCCGCCAGGACACGGCAACACCGGTCAAGACCGCGGCGATCGTGCTCGTCGCCAACGTCATCCTGAACTTCGTGCTGATCCCGCCTTTCGGCATTTACGGCCTCGCCGCCGCGATCGCGATCTGCTCGTGGCTGAACGCGATCATGCTGTATGTGATCCTCCACCGGCGCGGGCATTTCCGCATCGCCGGCGCGCTGTGGGGCCGCATCCTGCGCCAGCTTGCCGCCGGCGGTCTGATGGTCGCGGCGCTGGTCCTGGTGCGGCAGGCGCTGGACGGCTTTTTCGCCGGCTCGGTCGGCGAACGGCTGATCGCGGTGGTCGCGGTCTGCGGGGTCGGCGCCATCGCCTATTTCGGAGCCGCCTTCCTGCTCGGCGGGATGGACCGGCAGGCTCTCGCAACGCTCCTGCGGCGAAGAAGGAAGACATGATGCGCATCGTCTCCGGCATCCAGCCGACCGGCAATCTCCATCTCGGCAATTATCTGGGCGCGATCCGAAACTGGGTGCGCATGCAGAACGACAACAGCGCCGGCGAGACGCTGTTCTTCCTCGCCGATCTTCACGCGCTGACGGTCTACAATCCGCCGTCGCAGCTGACGGCCAATACCCGCGAGATGGCGGCTGCCCTGCTGGCGGCCGGCGTCGATCCCGAACGCGCGATCCTGTTCAACCAGGCCCGCGTGCCTGCCCATGCCGAGCTCGCGTGGCTGCTCTTCTGCACGGCCCGCATCGGCTGGCTGAACCGGATGACTCAGTTCAAGGAAAAATCGGGCAAGAACCGCGAGGGTGCGAGCGTCGGCCTCTATGCCTATCCGGTGCTGCAGGCGGCCGATGTGCTGGCCTATCAGACCACGCACGTGCCGGTCGGCGAAGACCAGAAACAGCATCTGGAGCTCGCCCGAGACATCGCCACGAAGTTCAACACCGATTTCGCGTGCGAGGTGTTCACGCTGCCCGATCCGATCATTCCGCCGGCTGCGGCACGGATCATGTCGCTGCGCGACGGCACCGCCAAAATGTCGAAGTCCGACCCGTCGGACATGAGCCGCATCAACCTGTCCGACGATGACGATCTGATCGTGCAGAAGATCCGCAAGGCGAAAACCGATCCCGATCCGCTGCCCGAGGACCCGGCGGCGCTGGACGGCCGGCCGGAAGCGCGCAATCTGGTCGGCATCCATGCGGCGCTGGGCGACGAGCCGGTGGCGGCGGTCCTCGCCCGCCACGCCGGGCAGGGCTTCGGCGCGTTCAAGCCGGTGCTTGCCGAGCGGCTGATCGAGACGCTCGGGCCCATCCGCACCCGCTTTCTCGAGCTGCGGCAGCAGCCGGAGCGGATCGATGCGGTGCTGGAGGCCGGCGCGGCGCGCGCGCGGACCCTCGCCGAGCCGACCGTGGCTGCCGCGGCGGCCGCACTCGGCCTGTGCCGCTCGTTCGCCGTTGCGGCCACTTGACGGATATCCGCGTTCAACCGACATTCAGCTCTGAGAAAGCATTATAAGTCCCTGTAATCGTTAGAGCGAGGGATTCGACTCATGTCGATGTCACGTAAGTTACTGGCAGCCGCCGCTCCCTTGGCGTTGCTGGCGCTGGGCGGGTGCGCCCAGTCCTTCAACGCTCAGGTGAAGCGGTTCGCCGCGATGCCGCCGCCCTCGCAGGGCGAGACTTTCGTCGTCCAGGCGGCCGATCCGAAACTGCAGGGCGGCCTTGAGTTCCGCACCTATGCCAATCTGGTGGCGCAGGAGCTGGAGCGATTCGGGTATCGCCAGGCAACCGATCCGCGCGCCGCCAATCTGGTCGTCTCCCTCGATTACGGGGTGGACAATGGCCGCGAGCGCGTCACCACCTCTCCCGGCCTGGGCGGCTGGGGCGGCTTCGGTGGCTGGGGCGGCTGGGGCTGGGGCGGCTGGGGGCCCGGCGTCGGCTGGTACGATCCGTGGCTGGCACCCGGCTGGGGTGCCGGTTGGGGCTGGGGTCCGGACGTGCGCAGCTACACCATCTACAACAGCCATTTGCGGATGGAGATCGACCGCACGGCGGACAGCCAGCGCGTCTTCGAAGGGACGGCGCGGGCGACGTCGCGGACACCCGATCTGCCCTACCTGGTGCCCAATCTGGTCCAGGCTCTTTTCACCAACTTCCCGGGCAATTCCGGGGAGACGATCACCGTGAAGGTGCCGCCGCCCGAGAAGAAGTGACGCGGGCTGGCGCAGCCGCGCAGAAAAAGGGCCCCGCCGCAGCCGCGACGGGGCCTTTTTCACGGCCGCAGCCCGGCGAACTCGCCGGGTCCGGGCTTCAGGCCTCGAGTTGACGGATCAGCGTTCGCACATCGGCATCGAGATCCGCGTCCTCGCCCCGCAGCCGCTCGATCTGCTTGACCGCATGAATGACCGTCGTGTGATCGCGGCCGCCGAAACGGCGTCCAATCTCGGGCAGCGATCGCGGCGTCAGCCGCTTCGCCAGATACATGGCGATCTGCCGCGGGCGAGCGACGGCGCGGGCCCGCCGGGCGGACACCATTTCCGCCTGGCGCATGCCGTAATGGGCGGAGACAGCACGCTGGATCTCGTCGATCGTGATCCGCCGGGTGGAGGCGTTCAGCATTTCGCCGAGCACTTCCTGAGCAAAGGCGAGATCGATGGTCCGCTCGTTGAGGAGCGCATAGGCGGTCAGCCGGTTGAGCGCGCCCTCGAGCTCGCGGACGCTCGTCTGGATCCGCGCGGCGAGCAGCTCGGCCACCGGCTCGGGCATGGCCACGTCCGGCATCGTCGCAAGCTTTGCCTTCACGATCTCGAGCCGAAGGGCATAGGCGGCCGGCTTGATATCGACCACGAGGCCGCTCGCCAGGCGCGACAGGATCCGCGTCTCGACGCCGTCGAGCGCCTGGGGTGCCCGGTCCGCGCTGATCACGATGCGCTTGCCGGCCGCGGTCAGCTCGTTCAGCGTGTGCAGGAACTCTTCCTGGGTCGAGCCCTTGCCGGCGATGAACTGGATGTCGTCGATCATCAACAGATCGGCCGAGCGCAGCCGGTGCTTGAATGCCAGCGTGTCCTTGTCCCGCATCGCCGAGACGAAATCCACCATGAACTTCTCGGCCGACATGAACAGCAAGGTCGCGCCGGGCACGCGCTGGCGGTAGGCGCCGCCGATCGCGTTCATCAAATGGGTCTTGCCCTGCCCCGTGCCCGAATGGAGGAACAGCGGCGAGAAGCGCAGCTCGCCCGCGGCAAGCGCGCGAGCCGCGTTGAAGGCGACGCGATTCTCGTCGCCGACGACGAAACGGTCGAAGCTCTGCCGCGGATCGAAGCCGGTCGAGGGAGGCGGCACGGCGACGCCGGCCGGTGCCGGTTCCTCGATCGGATAGAGCCGGGTGACGATGTCGTTGGGCGCGACTTCGACCCGCACGTCGCGGACGCCCGGCAAGGCCGTCCGCCACGCCAGAGTCAGGCGATCCGCATAGTGGGCGCGCACCCAATTCGCCATGAACTCCGTCGGCACCGTCAGCCGCACCACGTCCCCGCGCTCGTTGATGCCCGCCAGCACCAGCGGCTTCAGCCAGTGATCGAACAGCCGCGCGCCACAGTCGCGCTTCAGGCCTTCCCGGATGGCGGCCCAAGCCGCCGAGACACGCTCGCCCCGTTCCGCCTCTTGCTGTTCTTTCACGAGCATTTGCCTCACCTCGCCCCTCCCCCTCGGCCGGTCATCGGGCACAAGCATCGCGTCGCCGAAATCGCGTTCGGCGCAGGCTTGTGCGCTGCTGACTGATCGGGCGCCCGTGAGTCGGGCGCCGTGAGGTGATTTGTAGGTCCGCGTTCGCGAGTCGATCAAGGCCGCGGATGTCAATAAAGCGAAATAAACCCCGTTGACTCGGATTTCCGCGGATTTCCGATCTTGCCCGGTTAAACTACTGAAAGTAGGTCGTTTTTATTGAAGATCAGATGATCCTGATTCGTTCGAATCACGCCGTTCCCGTCACTTATCCGTAACGTTTTCGACACAATGGCAAAGCCCGCCGGCGTCGGGACGCCGGCGGGTGTTGCGATGCAAAATGGTCGGGATTGGCGGGCGCTCAGCCCAGCGCGGCGACCCGCTTGGTGAGGCGCGAGAACTTGCGCGCAGCGGTATTGCGATGCAGCACGCCCTTCGCAACGCCGCGCGCCAGCTCCGGCTGCACGGCCGCGATCGCCTGGGTGGCCGCACTCTTGTCCCCCGCAGCGATCGCCGCCTCGACCTTCTTCACGAAGGTGCGGATCCGGCTGATCCGGGCGTGGTTGATCTCCGCGCGGCGGGCGTTGCGACGGATGCGCTTCTTGGCTTGCGGCGTATTCGCCATTCGTGGAACCTCGGCTCAGTCTGAATAGAAAAGGACGCGGAAACAGTGCCGCGCCCGGAGAGGCGTGCCCATAGCCGGAAGGCCTGCGCCGGTCAACCTTCTCGGCCGGCCGGCCGGCCGGGCCGCCCTTCCCCTCAATCGCCCATGCTGATCCGCTCGAACCGCGCCAGGTGGTGATCGACCGACCCGAATTGGTTCTCCAGCATCGTCGCGCGCTTGAAGTAATGGCCGATGGCAAGCTCGTCGGTGATGCCGATGCCGCCATGAATCTGGATCGCGCTCTGGCCGGTGAAGCGCAGTCCCTTGCCGATCTTGGCCTTGGCCTGGCTGACGGCGGCCGCCCGCTCGGCGTCGGTCGCGTCGAGCTTCAGCGTCGCCATCAGCGTCATCGAGACGGCCTGTTCGACTTCCATGAACATGTCGACCATGCGGTGCTGGAGCACCTGAAAATCGCTGATCGCGCGGCCGAATTGCTTGCGCTGACGGGCATAGTCCATGGTTCCGGCGTGGAGACGCCGCATCACGCCGACGGCCTCGGCGCAGACGGCCGCGATCGCTTCGTCAACGATCCGCTCAACGAGCGGCAGGCCGCCGCCTTCGCCGCCGAGCAGAGCTTCGCCGGGCACGGCGCAATTCTCGAAATAGAGTTCGGACGCCCGGAAGCCGTCCACCGTCGGATAGTCGCGGCGGACGATGCCGGGCCGGTTCGCCTCGATCAGGAACAGGCCGACTCCTTCGGGATCGCGCTGGCTGCCGCCGGTGCGCGCCGTGACGAGCAGATGGGTCGCCCAGGGCGCCGCATAGACGACCGCCTTGTGGCCGTTCAGCACCCAGCCGGCGCCGTCCTTGCGGGCAGTGGTGCGCAGATTGTGAAGCTCGTAGCGGCCCTGGGGCTCCGCATAGGCGAAGGCGATCACCGCCTCGCCGCCGATGATCGCCGGGATGATCGCGTCGGCCAGCGGTCCGCCGGCATGGCGCAGCGCGCCGCCGCCGATCACCACGGTCTGCAGATAGGGCTCGATCGCGATCGCTTCGCCCATCTGCTCCATCACGATCATGTTCTCGACGGGTCCGCCGCCGAGCCCGCCCTGCGCCTCTGCAAAGGGCGCGCCGAGGATGCCGAGTTCGGTCGCGAGCGCGCGCCAGACCCCGGGGTCGCGCCCGGCCTCGGACGCGATCCATTTGCGGCGCGTGTCGAAATCATAAGTGTCGGCCAGATAGCGGGCGAGCGTGTCGCGCAGCATCTGCTGCGTCTCGTTGTAGCTGAAATCCATGGGTTTGCTTGTCCTCCCCATGCCCTTCCCGCCGCCGCGAGGCCCCGGCGCCGCCGCGGCGAAACGTGGCGCGGCGGCTCGGTGGGCCCGTGTCGGCGGGACTGGCGGTCAATGTATCGGCGCGGGCCGTCAGAGGCCCAGCACCATCTTCGCGATGATGTTGCGCTGAATCTCGTTCGACCCGCCATAAATGCTGGTCTTCCGGCCGTTGAAATAGATCGGCGCGGCCCGGTGCGCATAATCCGGACCGATCGGATACTGGTTGTCACCTTCCGGGAAGCCGCGGAAATAGGGTGCGCCGTAATGGCCGACCGCTTCCAGGGCGAGCTCCGTCAGCCGCTGTTGGATTTCGGTGCCCTTGATCTTCAGAAGCGAGGATTCCGGACCCGGGCCGCGGCCCGAGGCCTCGGACGCCAGCGTCCGCAGCTCGGTGTATTCGAGGGCGGCGAGATCGACCTCCAGTTCGGCGATCTTGCGCTTGAAGAAAGCGTTCGCGATCAGCGGCCGGTCGCCGTCCATCTCCGTCCGAGCGATCGTCTTGATCCGCTCGACGCCCCGCTTCGAGCGCGCGACGCCGGCGATGCCGGTCCGCTCATGCGCGAGCAGGAACTTTGCGCAGGTCCAGCCCTTGTTCTCCTCGTAGATCCGGTTCTCGACGGGCACGCGCACGTCTTCGAGCCACACCTCATTCACTTCATGCTCGCCGCCGAGCGTGATGATCGGCCGCACGGTCACGCCCGGCGACCTCATGTCGATGAGAAGGAAGCTGATCCCTTCCTGCGGCTTTGCATCGGGATCGGTGCGGACGAGGAAGAAGCCCCAGTCCGCATGCTGCGCAAGGGTCGTCCAGGTCTTCTGGCCATTCACGACATAGTGATCGCCGTCGCGGACCGCGCGGGTGCGGAGCGATGCGAGATCGGATCCGGCCCCCGGCTCCGAATAGCCCTGGCACCACCAGTCGTCGCCGCTCAGAATGCCGGGGAGAAACCGTGCCTTCTGCTCGGCAGTGCCGAAGGTGTAGATGACGGGGCCGACCATGTTGATGCCGAACGGCATGATCGGGATGGTGTCGGCGCGGGCCAGTTCCTCCGACCAGATGTAGCGCTGCGTCGTCGTCCAGCCCGGGCCGCCATATTCAACCGGCCAGGCCGGCGCCACCCAGCCCTTGCGCGCAAGCACGCGATGCCAGCTGAGGAAATCCTCCTTCGACATTTCCTCGCCTTCGTCCTGTCGGGCGCGGAGGTGCGCGGGATAGTGCGCGGCGATGAAGGCGCGGGCCTCTTCGCGAAAGGCGATGTCGGCGGGGCTGAACTCCAGGTCCATCTCTCTCTCCTTGCTGCCTGCCGACGTTATGTCGCGTTTACGTCAACGGCAAGGGGCTGACGGTGGTGCGCCCGTCGATCATCCGCCACGCGGCGGTGCCGAGCCGGTCGTCTCGGGCGCGGAAAGCGGCACCGTGACCACGGGGGCGCCGTCCCGCGGGCCGGCCTCGACGCTCAGCCCGCGCTCGTCGAGCGTGATGCCAAGCTCGACATCGCCCAGCTCGGTCGCGATCGCTGCCGCACCATTGTCGATGGCGATGTCGACCGGCGGCGCCGGATCGACGTCGGTCGGCACCGGCTCCGGCGGGCGGACGACGGCACCCGCGATCGCCCGGCCCATAAAGTCCCGCCAGACCCGCGCCGGCGCGCCGCCGCCCGAAATGCCGCGGATCGGCCTGTTGTCGTCCCGCCCCATCCAGACGCCGACGACAAGATCGCCGGCAAAGCCGACAAAGATGGCGTCGCGCGCGTCCTGCGTGGTCCCGGTCTTGCCGAAGGCGTCGATCGACAAGCGGGCGGCGCGGCCGGTGCCGCGCTCGACGGCCGCCGCCAGCAGATCGAGCAGCATGTCCCGTTCGCGCCGCGTGAGCCGCTTCGGCCGGTTCCAGAGTGTCGACAGCCAGCCTTCCGGCTCGGGCGGCAATCCATAGGCGCGCACCGGCATCCGGTTGCCGGCAACGGCCGCATAGGCGGCGGTCAGCTCGAGGAGCGTGGTCCCGGACGTGCCGAGTGCCAGGCTCGGCTGCTGCCCGAGCGGGCTCTCGATGCCCAGATCCCGGGCCGCCTGGACAATGGCGCGGGGCCCGACCTGCTGGGCCAGGCGCGCGGCGGCGACGTTGCTCGACTGCGCGAAGGCGTCGCGCAGCGTGATTTCGCCACGGTAGCGGCCATCATTGTTGGTCGGCGACCAGCCGTCGATCGAGACCGGCTCGTCCGCAACCACGCTGTCGGGCGTCATGCCGGCGCGGATCGCTGCCAGATAGACGAACAGCTTGAACGTTGAGCCCGGCTGGCGGCGCGCCTGGGTGGCGCGGTTGAACGGGCTCGCGCGATAGTCGCGGCCGCCGACCATCGCCACCACGCGCCCGTCCGGCCGCATCGCGACCAGCGCCACCTGGGCGCCCGCCAGCGCACCGCGGCGGGCGGCCTGCTCGGCCAGGCGCTGCAGCCGGGTGTCCAGCGTGGTGGTGATCGTCTGGCGCTCATAGACGGCGCCGGCCTGATCGCGCGCGGCGGGCATCACCCAATCGGCGAAATAGGTGCCGCTCGGCACCGCCGCTTCCCGGCGCACCTTGAGCCGGACCGGCTGAGCGGCGCGGGCCTGGCGTGGCGTGATGAAGCCGTTTTCGACCATTTCGGCGAGCACGATGCGGGCCCGCGCCCGTGCGCCGGACAGATTGCGGGTCGGCGCCAGCCGCGACGGCGCCTTGACGAGGCCGGCCAGCATCGCGGCCTGGCCGATCGTCAGCGCTTCCGGCTCCCGGCTGAAATAGTGGCGGGCCGCGGCGCGAAGGCCGTAGGCATTGTCGCCGAAATAGACGTTCGACAGATAGCGTTCGAGAATCTCGTCCTTCGTCAGCCAGGCTTCCAGCCAGAAGGCGATCAGCATCTCCTGGGCCTTGCGGCCAAGCCGCCGCTCGTCGTTCAGGAAAGCGACCTTCGCCAGCTGCTGGGTGATCGTGCTGCCGCCTTCGCGGACGCCGCCGGCAAGCAGGTTGCGCCACGCCGCGCGCGCAATGCCGCGCGGATCAACGCCCCAATGGCGATGGAAGCGCCGGTCCTCGATCGCGATGAAGGCCTGCGGCACATGCGCGGGCAAGGCGGCGATCGTGACCGGCTTTGCGAACACCGCGCCCCTCCGGGCGATCGGCGTGCCGTCTGCCGCCGCAAGCGTCAGGCTGGGCGGCGCGATCGGCTCCAGCGACCGGGACAGCGGTGCCGTCACCGCCAGCCAGGCGATGGCCGCCATCACGAGCAGCAGCAGGCCAGCGAACAGATAGCGAAGCGGGATCAGCCGCCGACGGCGGACCCGCGGCGGCTCCGGCGCACCGGACCAGTCGTCGCCATCGTCCGGGGCGCGCGGATCGTACGGATCCACTGCCGGATCGAGAATGTCCTGGTCGCGCATCTTCGCGGTTCAACGCCTGCCGAGCGAGTGGGTCCCGCTGTCTTATTCGACTATGACACTGAATGGAAGATGACGCGACCTGGCGGAACGGCTCAGCCGACGATCTCGTCCGGGCTGAAGAAATAGGCGATCTCGATCGCGGCGTTCTCGTCGCTGTCCGAACCATGGACGCTGTTCGCCTCGATCGATTCCGCGAAGGTCTTGCGGATCGTGCCGTCGGCGGCCTGGGCGGGGTTGGTCGCGCCCATGACTTCGCGGTTGCGGGCGACGGCATTCTCGCCTTCGAGCACCTGGACGACGACCGGTCCCGAGGTCATGAACGCGACGAGATCGCCGAAGAACGGCCGCTCCTTGTGAACGGCGTAGAAGCCTTCCGCCTGCTCCTTGGTCATCCGGATCCGCTTCGAGGCGACGACCCGGAGCCCGGCCTCCTCCAGCATCTTGGTGACGGCGCCGGTCAGGTTGCGGCGAGTGGCATCGGGTTTGATGATCGAGAAGGTGCGCGAGACGGCCATGGCCGGGAAGCTCCATTGATCTGACGGGCGGAAGGGAAAAAGTGGCGCTCCCCTAGTGTCAGATGGCCGCGGTGGCAAGCGTCAGCCGGTCTGCTCCCACCGGCCCTGGCCGTCCTGCTTCCAGAAACGCCGCTCGACCTCGCCGTGCCCGGCCAGCATCCGCCAAGCGGCGCGCGCCGCCTCGATCGTCCGATCGTCGAAGAAGTGGAACGTGCGGGCAAAGCCCAGGGCCGCATCCCGCCACACGCCGTCGGCAAGTGCGATGTTGCGCGCGCCATTGGCGGCGATCGGCGCAGCGGCGATCAGCACCGGCTGGACGGCATCGTCGCCGCTGCCCGCTTCGCCGTGCGGGAGGAAGCTTTCCGGGTGCCAGCTCCAGAGCGCGGCATCCAGCGCGGCGCGCGCCGCCGCATCCTCGCTGACGACGAGCAGGCGCTCCCCGGCCGCGACCAGCCTTGCGGCGATGCGCGGCAGCACTGCCGCCACCGGACTGGCCGCGAGATGGTAGAAATCCACCTTCACGCAGCAGCCCCCGGCGCGCGCTCAGGCCTCGACGACGTCCGCAACGAAGCGATCGAGCAGGCGGACCCCGAAGCCCGTCGCTCCCTTGTCCCAGAGATGGCCGGGCTTGTCCGCCCAGACCATGCCGGCAATGTCGAGATGCGCCCAGCGGACGCCGTCGTCGATGAAGCGCTGGAGGAACTGCGCGGCAGTGATCGATCCGGCGCCGCGCGGGCCGACATTCTTCATGTCTGCAATCGGGCTGTCGATCAGCTTGTTATAGGCATCGCCGAGCGGAAACCGCCACACCGGATCGCCGGCGGCAGTGCCGGCCGCCAGCAGCTGTTCCGCCAGGCGATCGTCGTTGGCGAACAGGCCGCCATGTTCGTTGCCGAGCGCGATGATCATCGCTCCGGTGAGCGTCGCCAGATCGATGATCGTCTTCGGCTTGTGGACACGCTGCACCCAGGTGAGCGCATCGGCGAGGACCAGCCGGCCCTCGGCATCGGTGTTGATCACCTCGATCGTCTGGCCGGACATCGAGGTGACGACGTCGCCGGGCCGCTGGGCGAGACCGTCGGGCATGTTCTCGACGAGGCCGCAGACGCCGATCACATGGGCCTTCGCCCGCCGCCCGGCGAGCGCCTTCATCGCACCGGCCACTGCGGCGGCGCCGCCCATGTCCCACTTCATGTCCTCCATGCCGGCGGCGGGCTTGATCGAGATGCCGCCGGTGTCGAACGTCACGCCCTTGCCGACGAACGCGACCGGCGCGCCGCTGCCGCCGGTCCCGTCCCAGCGCATCGCGAGCAGGCGGCTTTCGCGCGCCGACCCCTGGCCGACGCCAAGAAGGGCGCCCATCCCCAGCTCCCGCATCTGCGCTTCATCAAGGACCGTGAGCTCGACGCCGAGTTCGGTCAGATGCCGGCAGCGATCGACGAAGCTTTCCGGGTACAGGATGTTTGCCGGCTCCGAGACCAGCTCCCGCGTGAAGGCGATGCCGTCGATCAGGGCCTGCTGCCGCGGCCAGGCGCTGCCATCGCCGCCGACGATCACCAATTCCCGGAGCGTCGGCTTCTGCTTCGGCGACAGCCGGGTGCGGTAGGTGTCGATCCGCCAGCTGCGGAGCACCGCCCCCGCCGCCAGCCGCGCGACCAAGTCGGCGCCGGCCGCGACGCCCGCGACGTCGACCACCAGCGTCTCGACGCCGGACGTGAGCAAGCGCGCTGCGAGGGCACCGCCGGCTTTCTCGAAATCGGCCGCGTCGCCCCGGCCGGTGCCGACGAGCAGGATGCGACGCGCGCCCGCTTCGTCGGCGAACAGCTCGGCAAGCGCGCCCGCCTCGCCCTCGAAACGCAGGGCGCGCACCGCCTCCCGCGCGAGCGCCAGATTGCCGTCCGCCAGCCCCAGAGCGCGGACGTCGCCGCCCTGCGGAACCGGCAGGGCCAGGGCGAAATCTCCTTGCGGGCGAGCATCAGCGAACCGAACCTGCATCATTGTCCTTTCTCGTGCGTCCCTGACCGCATCTAGGTTCCGACGGCGCGGCGACAAGCCCAAAGCGTTGGATGGAACGATTTGCAGCAGCACGACTTCGGGCGCATAGGCGGCCAGGAAAACGAGTGGCCGTCAGGGAAACGGGGTCGGTAAAAGGGGTGACGACGCGCGCAATCTGGCTGGCGACCGTGCCGTTATGGTCGGGCGCCGCTTTCGCTCAGGATTTGCAGCCCCGGCCGGTGGACCCCCCGCCGCCGGTCGCGACGCCGGCGCCGGCGCCGGCGGCCGCTGCGGGCGAGCAAGTCGTGGAGTTCAGCGCCGATACGCTTGAATATGTCGACGCGGCCGACACGGTGATTGCCGCCGGCGACGTGCGCATGCTGAGCGAGGGCAATCGGCTGCGGGCGGAACGAGTCGTCTGGAACCGCGCGACCGGCGAAGTACGGGCCGAAGGCAATGTCGCGATCGCCAACCCGGACGGAGACGTGGCCTATGGCGATTCGGTTGCGCTCACCGACACGCTGCGCGATGCGGTCGTCGAGAATCTGCTGGTCGTCCTCGAAGGCGGCGGCCGGCTCGCCGCCGCCCGCGGCAGCCGTTCCGACACCATCTACCGGCTCGACAACGCCGCCTACACGGCCTGTGCGGTGGTCGACGCGCAGGGCTGCCCGAAAGACCCGAGCTGGAAGATCACCGCCGTGCGCGTCGTCTACGACACCGCGCGGAAACGGGTCTTCTACGAAGGCGCGCGGCTGAGCCTGTTCGGGCTCAGCTCGATCCCCCTCCCGGGCCTGTCGAACCCGGTCGGCAGCGGCGGCGGATCGGGCCTGCTGGTGCCCGATTTCCGGGTCGGGCGTGTGAACGGCGCCGAGTTCGGCCTGCCTTACTATCTGCGGCTGGCGCCGAACCGTGATCTGACGATCACGCCCCGCGTCTATTCGAACGTCCTGCCTTCGCTCGAGGTCCAGTACCGCCAGCTGACCTCCAACGGGGCGTTCCAGGTGACTGCGATGGCGACTGAGAGCCGGCGCGAGCCACTGTCGATCAATCCCAGCGCGACGCCGTCGCAGCGCGATTTCCGCGGCTATCTGGATGGAACCGGCCGCTTCCAGCTTTCGCCGCACTGGAGCATCAGCAGCTCGATCCGGCTGACCACCGACCGGACCTTCCTGCGCCGCTACAACATCACCCGCGAGGACCGGCTGCGATCGACGGTCGAGGCCGAGCGGATCGACCGGGACAGCTATTTCTCGCTGACCGGCTGGGCCGTGCAGACACTGCGGATCGACGATCCCCAGGGGCTGCAGCCGATCGCGCTGCCGACCCTCGACTATCGCCGGCGGTTCGGCGACGGGCTCCTCGGCGGTCACATCGATCTGCAGCTGAACAGCTATGCCGTCGGCCGGCCGGAAGGCCAGGATTCGCAGCGCGCCTTCGCCTCCCTGCAATGGTCGCTGCGCCGGCTGACGCGCTGGGGGCAGGAAGTGACCGTGACGGCACTGGGCCGCGGCGATCTTTACCACAGCGACGAGAATTCGCTGACGTCGACGGTCATCTACCGCGGCGATCCCGGCTGGCAGACCCGTGCGATCGGCGCCCTTGCCGTGGACGTCAAATGGCCGCTGATCGGCGGTCTGTGGGGCGGGACCCAGCGCATCACCCCGCGCGTCCAGCTGGTCGCCACGCCGCCGATCCGCAACGTCGAGATCCCGAACGAGGATTCGCGCGCGATCGAGCTCGAGGACAGCAATCTGTTCGCGCTGAACCGCTTCCCCGGCTATGACCGGTTCGAAGACGGCGCCCGGATGACCTACGGCCTCGATTACGTCCTGACGCTGCCCGGCGTCCGGATCGACGCCAATATCGGCCAGAGCTATCGCCTCTCCAACCGGCCGGTCCTGTTCCCGAACGGCGTCGGCCTGTCGGGCAAGCTGTCGGACGTCGTCGGGCGGACGACAGTGCGCTGGCGGGACCTGGTGGCGGTCACCCACCGCTACCGGCTGGACAAGGACAGCTTCGCCATCCGCCGCAACGAACTCGACGCGACGATCGGCAGCCGCCAGACCTATGCGCTGATCGGCTATCTCCGGCTGAACCGCGACATCGACCGGAGCATCGAGGATCTGCGCGACCGGGAGGAGATAAGGGTCGGCGGGCGCGTCCAGATCGACCGGTTCTGGTCGGCCTTCGGCTCGGCGATCGTCGACCTGACCGACGCGGCCGAGGATCCCCTGACCACCGCGGACGGGTTCGAGCCGATCCGCCACCGCATCGGCGTCGCATATGCCGATGACTGCCTGGAGGTCGGCCTGACCTGGCGGCGGGATTATCAGGACGCCGGCGACGCCCGCCGCGGCAACACTTTCCTGTTACGTCTGGCGTTCAGGAACCTGGGTCGCTAAGCCTCCGTTCAGCCGCCTTCGGGCAAGGGCGGCGTCTTTCTGCATAAACTCTGGTCATGGGATCGATTACGCAAGTGACATCGACATTCGCTGGACCGGCCCGCCGGCGCGGCTTCGGCGCCCTGGCCGGCGCCGCCGCCATCGCCCTGATCGCCGCCACCGCCACGGCCCAGACCCAGGAGGCCGCCCCGCCGCCGCCGACGACCGGGCTCGACATCCCGGCCGACGTGATCGTGTTCGGTCGCAACGATCCGGCGATCCGCAAGCCGACCGCGATCGTGAACGGCGACATCATCACCCGCACCGACATCGAGCAGCGGCTCGCCCTCATCATGGCCGCCAATGGCGACGCCAAGATCGGCGAGGAGGAGCTGGAGCGGCTCCGCTCCCAGGTGCTCCGCAACCTGATCGACGAGACGCTGCAGATCCAGGAAGCGCGCGCCAACCAGATCGAGGTGACCGCCCAGGAAATCGCCCAGAGCTACGAGCGGGTGGCGCGGAACTTCAAGCGCGACCCGCAGCAGATGAGCGCCTATCTGGAGACGATCGGTTCGTCCGAGGCGTCGATCAAGCGGCAGATCCATGGCGAGCTTGCCTGGAACCGGCTGCTGCGGCGGCGCATCGAGCCGTTCGTGAACGTCGGCCAGGAAGAGGTGCAGGCGATCCTCGACCGCCTGGAGGCCGCCAAAGGCCAGCAGGAAGTGCGGGTCGGCGAGATCTTCCTCGCCGCGACGCCGGAGACCGCGCAGGAAGTGGCGCTGAACGCGCGCCGGATCGTCGAGCAGATCCGCCAGGGCGGCTCGTTCGCCGCCTATGCCCGCCAATTCTCCGAAGCCTCGACGGCAGCGGTCGGCGGCGATCTCGGTTGGGTGCGGCCCGAACAGCTGCCCGAGACGCTCGCCCAGGCCGCGCGCGAAATGCAGATCGGCACGCTCGCCGGGCCAATCGAAGTGCCGGGCGGCTTTTCGCTGCTCTACATGGCCGACAAGCGCCAGGTGCTGACGGCCGATCCGCGGGACGCGACGCTCAGCCTCCGCCAGCTGTCGATCGCCTTCGCGCCGGGGACGACACCGGCCCAGGCCTCGGAGCGGACGGCCGCCTTCGCCCAGGCGACGCAGACAATCACCGGCTGCGGCGCCGCACAGGAAGTGGCGCAGCGGCTCGGCGCCGAAGTGGTCGACAACGACCAGATCCGCATCCGCGATCTGCCGCTGCAGCTGCAGGACATGATGATCAACATCCAGGTCGGCCAGGCGACGCCGCCGTTCGGATCGCAGACCGACGGCGTCCGAGTGCTGGTGCTGTGCGGCCGGGACGAGGCGCAGGCGGCGCAGGGGCCATCGTTCGAGCGGATCATGGCCCAGCTCGAGGAGCAGCGGGTGAACATGCGCGCCCGGCGCTATCTGCGCGACCTGCGGCGCGATGCGATCGTCGACTATCGATGAGGCGATCGTGACGCTTCCGCTGGCGATCGCCTTGGGAGACCCGGCCGGGATCGGGCCCGAGATCGTCGCCAAGGCCTGGCAGGCGCGCGCCGCCGAAGCGCTGCCGCCCTTCTTCGCGGTCGGCGACGTACGATCCCTGGCGGCAGTGTGGGACGGGCCGATCGTCCGGATCGCCAATCCGGACGAGGCGGTCGGCGTGTTCGACCGCGCCTTGCCGGTGATCGTCGTCGACGACGCGGCGGAGATCCGGCCGGGCATGCCCAATCTCGAAGGCGCCCGCTGCTCGCTCGATTCACTCGAAGTGGCGACCGGGCTTGCCCGCTCGGGCGCGGCCGGCGGGCTCGTGACCGGGCCGGTGTCCAAGGCCCAGCTCTACGCGATCGGCTTCACCCATCCCGGGCAGACCGAGTTCGTCGCCGAGCGCTGCGGGATCGCCAAGGAAAATGTTGCGATGATGCTCGCCGGGCCGGATCTGCGGGTGGTGCCGATCACCACCCACATGCCGCTGCGCGACGTCGCCGCGACGCTGACCATCGACCTGATCGTCGCGAAGGCGCTGACCGTCGCGCGCGGCATGGAGCGCCGCTTCGGGATCGCCGCCCCCCGGCTCGCCTTTGCCGGCTTCAACCCCCATGCCGGCGAAGACGGCGCGCTGGGACGCGAGGAAATCGACCTGCTCCGCCCGGCGATCGAGCTGCTGCGCGGCGAGGGTCTGGACGTCATCGGCCCGCTTGCCGCCGACACCATGTTCCACGCCCGCGCCCGGGCAACGTACGACGTTGCCCTGTGCCTCTATCACGATCAGGCGCTGATCCCGCTCAAGACGCTCTATTTCGACGAGGGGGTGAACATCACCCTGGGGCTGCCGATCGTCCGCACTGCCCCCGATCACGGCACCGCCTTCGCCATTGCCGGCCAGGGGATCGCCCATCCCGGTGCCATGATCGCGGCGATCCGCCTTGCCGCGGCTGCGGCCGCCCGCCTCCGCCCGGCGGAGCCGTGACCGCCGCGCTCGATCCGCTGCCGCCGCTCCGGGACGTGATCGCGCGCCATGGCCTGAGCGCGACGAAAGCGCTCGGTCAGAATTTCCTGCTGGACGAGCAATTGCTCGACCGGATCGCCCGCGTCCCGGGCCCGCTTGCCGGCGCGCGCGTGTTCGAAGTCGGCCCGGGGCCGGGCGGACTGACCCGAGCGCTGCTGCGGGCCGGCGCGCACGTCGTCGCCGTCGAGCGGGACGCGCGCTGCCTGCCGGCGCTGGACGAGCTCGCCGCGCGCGCCGACGGCCGACTGCAGATCGTCGCCGGCGATGCGCTCGCCGTCGATCCGCGGGCGCTGCTCCACGGCAGCGGCCATATCGTCTCGAACCTGCCCTACAATGTCGGCACCGCGCTTCTCGTCGGGTGGCTGACGGACGCCGAATGGCCGCCCTGGTGGCAATCGCTGACGCTCATGTTTCAGCGCGAGGTGGCAGACCGGATCGTCGCGCGGCCGGGCACCGACGCCTATGGCCGGCTGGCGGTGCTGGCCCAGTGGCGTGCCGACGCGCGCATTGCGCTGCCCGTGCACCGGTCCGCCTTCACCCCGCCGCCCAAGGTGATGTCCGCGGTCGTCCACATCGTCCCGAAGCCGGCGCCGGCCGGGGCCGATGTGGCGACGATCGAGCGGTTGACCGCGGCCGCCTTCGGCCAGCGCCGGAAGATGCTGCGTCAGAGCCTGCGCAGCGTCCCTGGTGCGGTCGCCGCGCTCGATGGTTGCGGGATCGATCCGAGCCGGCGCGCGGAGACGCTCTCGATCGAGGAATTCGTCACGCTCGCGGCCGCGCTCCGGCCGAGCGGCGGCTAACGCGGCACGACGACGGCGCCGCGATGGCCCCGGGCGCGCCACTTCCGCGCGATCCACAGGCGCCAGCCGAGCGTCGCGATCAGATAGCCGATCAGCGCCGCGCCGCTCGCAACGACAAGCAGCCCCAGCAGCAGCGACGGCGCGGCGTCCGAGGCGAGCCAGCCTACCCATTCGCGGATTGTCGCACCGCGCTCGTACAGGCCGTAGAACGTCCCGATATCGGCATGCCAGCCGAGCAGCCGGTTGCCGATCAGGATCGATCCGACGAGGATGAACGGCGTGGTCGCCGGCATGCTGAGGAACGTCATTGCCGCTGCGATCGGAATGTTGCCGCGCACCGGCACGCACATCAGCGCCGCGCCGATCATCTGCAGGCCGGGGATCATCAGAAAGATGCCGATCAGCAATCCCACGGCGACGCCCCGCGGCACCGACCGCCGGGTGAAGCGCCAGAGCTCCGAGCGGACGACATGCTTGCCGAAGGGCCCCAGCCACCGGCTCGAGGCGAGCGCCTCGCGGTCGGGCGCGTTCGCACGCACCCAGGCGCCGAGCCTCTTAACCATGCGCGCGCAGCAGGCGCTGCTGCTCCCGCTTCCAGTCGCGCTCCTTGATCGTGTCGCGCTTGTCGTGCGCTTTCTTGCCGCGGGCCAGCGCCAGCTCGACCTTTGCCCGCCCCTTGCCGTTGAAGTAAATGGCAAGGGGCACGAGCGTCATTCCCTCGCGTGCGACGGCGCCGTGCATCTTGTTGATCTGGCGTTCCTTGAGCAGCAGCTTGCGGGGCCGCTTCGGCTCATGGTTGAAGCGGTTGCCGTGGCTGAACTCCGGCACGTTCGAGTTGACCAGCCAGACTTCGCCGTCCTTCACTTCGGCATAGCTTTCGGCAATCGAGCCTTCGCCGAAGCGGAGCGACTTGACCTCGGTGCCGGTGAGCACGATGCCCGCCTCGAACGTCTCGTCGATGAAATAGTCGAACCGCGCGCGCCGGTTTTCGGCGACGATCTTCTGCTTGTCGAACTCGGGCGGGCGGGGTCGGGCCATGGCCGCCTAGATAAGACCGGCGTGGCTTAACGCCAGATCAATGGCCTTGCGGCTCGCCGGTCCGGGCGGCGTCATCGGCAGCCGGAGCTCCGCCGACCATTCGGGATGGAGCCGGCTGAGCGCATATTTGGCCGGCCCCGGCGAGGCGTCGCTGAACAGCGCCGCGTGCAGCGGATAAAGCCGGTCCTGGAGAGCGAGCGCCGTGTCCCAATCCCGCGCGAGGCATGCGGCGTAGAAGTCTGCGCAGAGCCGCGGCGCGACATTGGCGGTCACGGAAATGCATCCCATCCCGCCCATGGCCATGAAGCCCAGGCCCATATCGTCATTGCCCGACAGCTGGACGAAATCCGCACCGCAGGCGAGGCGTTGCGCCGTCACGCGCGCGACATTGCCGGTCGCATCCTTGACACCGATGATCGTCGGCAGCGCTGCCAGTCTGGCCAGCGTCTCGACGCTCAGATCGGCGACGGTCCGGCCCGGCACGTTGTAAAGAATGATCGGCAGATCGCTGCTGTCCGCGATCGCGGCAAAATGAGCGTAGAGCCCCTCCTGGTTCGGCTTGTTGTAATAAGGCACGACGACAAGGGCGGCCGCCGCCCCCGCCGCGGCCGCGCGCGCGATGTGGCGCTTGGCGGTCGCCGTATCGTTCGAACCGCAGCCGGCGATCACCGGCACGCGCCCGTCGGCCGCCGCAACGCACAGATCAATCGCGCGGTAATGTTCGTCATAGGACAGCGTCGCGGACTCACCCGTGGTCCCGCACGGCACCAGAGCGTCGCTGCCTTCGCGGATCTGCCAGTCGATGAAGGCGCGATAGGCCGCCTCGTCGAGCGACCCGTCGCGGAAAAGAGTCACCAAGGCCGGAATCGACCCGGAAAACATACCCCGTCTCCTTCACCTGGACGCCCCGATACGGCATGTTGCCGGCATGGTCTGCGCGGGGCCTATGGCTGATTCATCGACAGATAAGGTTGTGAGGCCTAAGCTGTCCAGCATGGTCACGCGTCTCCTTCCCGTCCTGCTCCTCTTCGGCGCAGCCACTGCCTCGAACGCGGACCAGACGACGCCGAGCGCAAGCGAACCGAGCGCGCCGTCGCCCTATCGGGCAAATGACCCGCTGCTGGCGGTCGTCGATCAGTGGAATGCGCTCCGCCAGACGGACTCGCTGTCGTTCGACACCTATGCGGGCTTTCTGGTCGCACATCCGGGCTGGCCCGGCGAAGCCGCGATGCGGCGCCAGGCCGAAGCGGCGCTGGCGCGGGACGGCAGCATTCCCCAGCGCATCGTCGCGTTCTTCGAGCGATTCCCCCCGCTCACCGATCTCGGCCGCGCCCGCTACGCCGAAGCGCTTGACCTGACGGGGCGGCGCCGGGAGGCGATCGAGGCGGCACGGGCCGCATGGATCTCGGGCGGCCTGCCCGAACTGGAAGACGGACGGCTGCTTGCACGTTTTGCGGCCGGGCTCACACCCGCGGATCACGACGCGCGGATGGACCGGCTGCTCTGGTCCGGCAAGACCAGCGCGGCGACCCGGCAGCTCGGCTTCACGAGCCCCGGCCGGCGCGCCCTGTTCGACGCGCGGCTCGCCCTGCGCAGCAATGCACCCGACGCGGCACTCAAGGCCGATGCGGTCGGCGCGCAAGGCCTGGCGGATGCGGGATTCCTTGCCGACAAGGCGCGCTGGCTGAGCGGCAATGCCGATGTGATCGGCATGCGTGCGCTGCTGGCGGAGCCGCGGCGGATCTCGGCTCCCCCGGGCGCGCCCGAGAAGTGGCTGGAGCTGCTGCTCAGCACCGCCCGGAGCGCCGCCGCCGACGGCCAGGCGCTGCAGGCGTTCCGAATCGCCAGCCGGCTGGACGACGCCTTTCCCGCCGGCACCAATGTGCGCGAGCGCGGCGCCGGCGAACGCGACGACTATACGAGCCTTGCCTGGCTGGCGGGCACGGTCGCCATGTACCAGCTCGGGCGACCGGCCGACGCGATCGCCATGTTCGAGCGTTATGCCGCGGCCGCGCGCACGCCTCAGACCCAGTCGAAGGGACATTATTGGGCCGGCCGGGCCGCCCAGGCTGCGGGCCGCGCCGCGGATGCCGGCCGCTGGTTCGAACTGGCCGGCACCCATCCGGACCAGTTTTACGGGCAGTTGGCGCTCGAGCAGCTCGGCCGCCCCGTCCCCGCCCCGGACCGGCCGGACGGGACGCGCATCGCTACGGCCGAGCGTGCGGCGTTCAATGCCCGGGAAATCGTCCGTGTGGCCCGGCTGCTCGGCCAGCAGGGCCGCTGGCAGGACCAGACGCTCTTCGTCCGCGCAATCTCGGCCAGCGTCGAGAGCGACGCCGATCATGCGCTGGCGGCGGAGCTGGCGCAGGGGATCGGGCGGCCCGACCTGGCCGTCATGGTCGGCCGCTCGGCCAAGCTCAACGGCGCCAGCGACTATGTGCGGACCGGCTATCCGCTGGTGAAAGTGCCCGAGGGACAGGAAGCCTGGACCACCATCATCCACGCCATCGCTCGGCAGGAAAGCCAGTTCGATCGCGCCGCCGTGTCCCATGCCGGTGCCCGCGGGCTCATGCAGCTGATGCCCGGCACGGCGCGCGAGCAGGCCGGCAAGATCGGCCTCAGCTACAATGCGCCGGCGCTGACCGAGGACACGGATTACAACATCCAGCTCGGCTCCGGCTATTTCCGGCGGATGCTCGATTATTACGGCGGCAGCTATCCGCTCGCGATCGCCGCCTACAATGCCGGCCCGGGCAATGTGAACAAGTGGCTGCGCAGCAACGGCGATCCGCGGCTGCCCGGCGTCGACATCGTGCGCTGGATCGAGGAAATCCCGATCTACGAGACAAAGAATTACGTGCAGCGCGTGCTCGAAAACGCCGTCGTCTACGATCTGCTGCACCCGGACAAGGCGCGCTTCCGCGGCCCGAACATGCTGAGCGGCTATCTGGGCAAGCCGGTCAGGGGCTGAGCGGCCAGGATCGCGCCGACGCCGGCACGACGGCAGGTCACGCGGGCGGCCGGTCCCCGAGGCGCCGCCGCTTCCGCTGCAGCCGATCAGCCTCTAGGACGGCGCCGTGACTGTCTCCCCGCCCCGCCCGAATTACATCACGCCTGCCGGCTATGCCGCGCTCAAGAGCGAATATGACCGGCTGTTCGGCACCGAGCGGCCGCAACTGGTCGAGACGATCAGCTGGGCGGCCGGCAATGGCGATCGATCGGAGAATGGCGACTATATCTACGGCCGCAAGAAACTGCGCGAGATCGACCGCACCCTCAGCCGGCTGAGCGCGAAGCTCAAGGCCGCCAGAGTGGTCGATCCGGCGCAGCAGCCGGACCGCTCCCGCGTGTATTTCGGCGCGACCGTCACCATCGCCGACGAGGAGGATGCGCGGCGAACGGTCACCATCGTCGGCAACGACGAGGCCGACGCCGGCCGTGGCCTCGTCGGCTGGGACAGCCCGATCGCCCGGGCGTTGCGCGGCGCCGCTGTCGGCGATCTCCGCCGGATCGCGCTTCCCGGCGGCGAGAAGGAGTTCGAGGTGCTGGCCATCCACTATCCCGCGTGACGTGGCGCCTTCAGGGACGGGAATGCCGGTCTATCCCAGCTCGTCCCGCACCAGGCGCTCCAGCGCGGGATCGAGCGGCGGCGGGGTCATCGGCACAGCCGCTTCGAGCTGATCGGCGATCGCGGTGAGCGCGGCGATCCGCGCCGCCTTCTTGTCGTTGCCGTCGATCACCGTCCACGGCGCCCAGCGGGTGTGGGTCAGCCGGAACATGTCGGCCAGGGCCGCGAGATACGCCTCGCGCCGGCCGCGGTTGCGATAATCCTCGGGTCCCGTCTTCCACCGCTTCCAGGGGTTCTCGAAGCGCGCGCGCAGGCGCCGGTCCTGTTCGCCTTGGGTGATGTGCACGAACAGCTTGACGAGGGTGGTGTTGCAATCGCGCTGCTGCGCCTCGAACTCGTTGATCTCGTCATAGGCGCGCTGCCACTCCGCCTCGGTAGCGAAGCCCTCGACCCGTTCGACAAGCACGCGGCCATACCAGCTGCGATCGAACACCGCGATGTCGCCGGACCGCGGCAGCCGGGTCCAGAAGCGCCAGAGGAAGTGACGGTCCTTCTCCCCGGCATCGGGCGCGGCGATCGGATGGACGTCGAAGAAGCGAGGATCCCATTTGGCCGTCATCCGCTGGATGATGCCGCCCTTGCCGGCCGCGTCCCAGCCTTCGAAGACCAGGATCGCGCGCCGGCCGTGGACGTGGTGCGCGACCTGGATGCGGGCGAGCCGCTCCTGGAGCGCCGCGAGATCGGCCTCGTAATCGCCGGAATGGGCCGCGCCGCGCTCGAAGTCGGACAAAGTGATCGTCATGGCGAGACCCTATCCGCGGGCGCCGCGCGAAGTCGAGCCGCCGATGCGGGCCGCATCGGATTGGGACAGTCGACGCCCGCTCGGGCCCTGCGCCCGGCGCGCTGCCGTCACTTGGTGCCGGGGCCGTCGACCGTGCGGATATGAAGTTCGCGCAGCTGCTTCGGGGTGACCGTGCTCGGCGCGCCCATCATCAGATCCTCGGCCCGCTGGTTCATCGGGAAGAGGATCACTTCGCGGATATTGGGTTCGTCGGCGAGCAGCATGACGATCCGGTCGATGCCCGGCGCGGAGCCGCCATGGGGCGGCGCGCCGAACTTGAACGCGTTGATCATGCCGGCAAAGTT
>ERZ1066122.298-NODE-298-length-53582-cov-10.829282_pt1 | contig 53582 bp, 41 predicted proteins | sample MGYA00382769_ERZ1066122 | MGnify/ENA primary metagenome ERZ1066122 (study PRJEB33369, sample SAMEA5778352) | biofilm metagenome | biome: Industrial cooling water; feature: Water cooling tower basin; material: Biofilm | place: United Arab Emirates | collected... | reverse complement strand
GTGGTGGAGAAGATCACGAAGGAGGACGGCAGCAAGAGCAAGCAGCTGGCCGCGGCGCTGCAGAAGGGCAAGAAGATCGTGGTCTGCACCATGCAGACCTTCCCCCACGCCCTCGAGGAGGTGCGCACGCTGGCCGCGACCGAGGGGAAGCGGTTTGCCGTGATCGCCGATGAGGCGCACAGCTCGCAGTCGGGCGAGGCGGCAGCCAAGCTCAAGGCCGTGCTCTCCGCGGCAGAGCTCGCCGAACTCGAAGACGGCGGCGAGATCAGCGGCGAGGACGTGCTGGCCGCGCAGATGGCGGCGCGGGCGGCGGACACGGGCATCACCTTCGTGGCCTTCACCGCGACACCGAAAGCGAAGACCGTCGAGCTCTTCGGGACGCGCCCCGATCCCACGCGACCACCCGCCGAGGACAACACGCCGGTCGCTTTCCATGTGTACTCTATGCGCCAGGCCATCGAGGAGGGGTTCATCCTCGATGTGCTGCAGAACTACACGTCGTACAAGGTCGCCTTCAAGATCGGCGAGGCGGTCGGAGGCGGCAGCGACGCCGTGGTTGAGCGCAGCGCCGCCATGCGCGGCATCATGGGGTGGGTGAAGCTGCACCCGTACAACATCGGCGAGAAGGTGCGCATCGTCGTCGAGCACTTCCGCACGTACGTCGCGCCACTGCTGAACGGGACGGCCAAGGCCATGGTGGTCGTGGGTAGCCGCAAGGAAGCCGTCCGATGGAAGCTCGCCATTGAGCGATACATCACCGAGAAGGGGTACGGCATCGGGACGCTGGTCGCCTTCTCCGGCGAAGTCATCGACCACGAGAGCGGACCGGAGCCGTTTACCGAGTCGAGCGCCGTCCTCAACCCCACGCTCAAGGGGCGCGACATCCGGAAGGCGTTCGACTCGGCGACGTACCAGATCCTGCTCGTGGCCAACAAGTTCCAGACCGGCTTCGACCAGCCGCTCCTGTGTGGCATGTACATCGACAAGCGACTCGCGGGCATTCAGGCCGTGCAGACGCTGTCGCGCCTGAACCGTGCTCATCCCGGCAAAGACACCACGTACGTCGTGGACTTCGTCGATCAGGCCGATGAGGTGTTGACCGCGTTCCGGACGTACTACGAGACAGCTGCGCTCACAACCACCACCGACCCGCACATCATCTACGATCTGCGCGCCAAGCTCGATGCCACCGGCTACTACGATGACTTCGAGATCGACCGCGTGGTGACCGTGGAGCTCAATCCGAACGCGAAGCAGTCGGATCTCGTGGCGGCCGTCTTACCCGTCGCCGAGCGCCTGATCAAGTCCTACCAGCTGGCGCGTACCGAATGGCGTCTTGCCACGCTTTCGGGGGATACGCCCGCGATCGCGGCCGCCAAGGGGACAATCGATGCCCTCGACCTCTTCAAGAAGGACATCGGCGAGTACGTCCGACTCTACACCTACCTGTCCCAGATATTCGACTACGGCAACACCGACATCGAGAAGCGCGCGATCTTCTTCCGCCAGCTTGGCCGCGTCCTCGACTTCACGCGGGAGCGCGAAACGCTGGACCTCTCGGGCCTGCGACTGACCCACCATCAAGTGCGTGAGCGCGGGCCTCAGTATCTCGCGCTCGGTGGCGCCGCCGGACCGGGGCTGCAGCCTGTTGCGGCCGCCGGCACCGCCAGCGTGCAGGACAGGCAGAAAGCTTCGCTGGCCGAGATCATCGAGCGACTCAACGACCTGTTCGATGGCGATCTGACAGAGGGCGACAAGCTTGTCTACGTCAATGATGTCATCAAGGGGAAGCTGCTCGAGTCTGAGAAGCTGCGGCAGCAGGCGGCTAACAACAGCAAGGAGCAGTTCGGCAACTCACCGCACCTCAAGCAGGCGCTGCAGGACGCGATCATTGACGCGCTCGAGGCGCACAATACGATGTCGGCGCAGGTGCTGAATGATCAGGGTAAGCAGGAACAGCTGCGGCGGATTCTCTTGGATGCGGCGGGTTTGTATGAGGCGCTGCGGGAAGAGGCTGCATAGCAACTAGCGCTCGCCCCCCGAGTGGCCACAGCGAACATCAACATTCAACTCTCGTCAAGATGGAACTCCGATTCGCGCACACAGCAGACTACGTCGCGGCGGACGCGAGCGGCAAGCTCACAATTGTTGGCGTCTTCGACATCGTTTGGAGTCAGATCGCTACCCGCCCCATTTCCTTTCCACCCTTCTATCTCGTCGCGGCTTTCGAAGCGAGTATCGCCGAAGGCGCAGAGCACCCTGTAGAGATTCGGCTCGTCGACGACGACGAGGAAACACTCTCGACCATTTCGGGCACACTTCAGCTACGCGCGCACGGGATGGGGCACCCGACTCGTGGCCACGTTCTCGTGGGCTTCGGACTCGGCGCCGTGCAGGTGCCAGCTCACGGAGACTACTACTACCGCTTCCTGGTCAATGGCGCTGTCATCGGCCAGACTCGGGTCTCGGTCCTTCCCGCCTCGGCGCAGAGCTGAAGTTGCCCCGCTGGGAAAAGCTACTAAAGAGAATGCTAAGTGATTCCAACCCAATCACTTACAGCTATTCGGACGCGTGCTCTGTTCTCTCCGCTCTCGGTTTCGAGGTTGCGCCGCACGCCGGCGGGAGTCATCGTAGATGGCGCCTGAAGACGAAGAGCGGGAACGTCGTCCTGATCGGCTTGGTAGAAAAAGGCAATGGTACTCTCAAGCCCTACCTGATCCGCGACATGGTCCAGCAGCTTCGCATCCACGCATTGATTCCGGCAGAGTTGGAGAACGAATGACTGAACGGACTGACGAAACACTCCAGCGACTGCTGTGGCTCCCGTGGACCGTTCTTCGAGAAGTCACACCTGATGGCGACGTTCTCCTCAGGGTCAAGGAGATTCCAAGTGCGGTCGGCTCAGGCGATTCAGATGAGGAGCGCGTTGCCGATCTTTGGGAAGCACTGACCGCGTCTCTCCGCGCGCTCCTTCACTTCGGTGATCCCGTTCCGTTACCTGAAGGCACTTCGGCGAGCTGGGCTCAGCCTTCAGCACAAGAGCAGTCTCGTGCGACCTACTTTATTGTTGATTCGCTCGCTGTGTCTACCGCGTCAGTGACGATTCCGTCTTCCTAGCAGCGTCCTGCGCAGCTCGCACTGTACTCGCCGGCTGCCCAAGGCGGTCTATCTCGATCGCCAAGCGCGGATGTCGTGACACCAGTCAGACTCTGGTCGGCGGTGAATTGACTGCGGAAGCACGACCATACCGTCTGGCATAGCAGTCAGTCGATTCCCTTCAGCGTCGAAGATTATCACCTGATGCGATGTGTCTCGAACGACGCGGTACCGCGAGCCGTCGCACTCGATGATTCTCTCCTCTCCGGCTGTGAGGCTCCGATCAGAGCGGTAGCTCCTCCTGATCGTGCGGTCCATGGAATCGGCATTGAGCACGCCGGCCCTCTCAAGATCGCTCAGGATTGTAGCGTGGGGCACGTCTTCGGCTGCTTCGTTCGAGACTTCGATCTCTCCGAGCCGGCCCCCCTTGTGGTCTCGAAAGACGAGCAGAAATGCGTCCCTGTCATGATCGCGGATCACTTGGACGTTGAGGTCAACTCGCTGGGTTTCGATCAACGACCGAAGCGCCTCAAGGCCCGTCTGGTCGGCCTGCATCTTTTTCCGCCTCCGTTGAGATTAGACAATCCGTGATCGCGGACCGAACCGGCAATGCCTGTGACCGGGAACTGTCTGTTCGATCCAGATCGCGTATGCTACCAGACGCACTCACGGAGACACCAACTCAGCTACCTTCGCCGCTACCTCATGCATCGCGTTCTCAGCTGTACTGAGGCCGCTTCGTGAGCCGAGCAGAGGACTGACTTCCCGAAGCTCTTCGTAGGTGGTGTTGTGAACAACGGGAACGAGCAAGTCACGCGCCAGCAGCGCCGAAAGCTCCTTGTCGGCAATCCCTTCTGATCGCAGGCGGCTCAGTAACGCGGGGGTCACCAAAACGATTCCAATCCTCGACTTCGCCAGCCCGCGATCGATCTCTCGCATCAATGGTGAACCGAGGGCGACGTCCTTTTCGCTGAACCAGACCGATACGCCTCGTGACTCGAGCATATCGTGCAGTTCGCGCGCTACTCCGCGCCGGTCGTCCCACGCATGGCAAAGAAACACGTCGCGAAAGTCGGGCGCTGTAGGTCGCGTCTCAACGCTGTTCCGGAAAGGAGTGAGCGCCGTGATCTCCGCAGGCGTGTACGAAAGACTGGAAGCCAGTGGCGACCAACGAGGTCTTGTGCTACGCGCCGTCGCGCCGACACTGCTCCAGCCGTCTCCGCGAGCTACCGCCCCAGAGTAAGGCTCGTACGTCGGGTACGCACCGTAGCCGCCGTAGTAGCTGCGAGATCGGCCACCGCAAGCGGGACAATTCGCTCTGCCGCTTGCTGTTCGATGGCCTTGAATCGGTGCCGTGCACATTCCCATGTTCTGATTCTCCGCTCACTGCTAGTTGATCAGACACCACAGGCCCGACAGCTCTCGCCACCGGGCCTGCGATTACAGCCACACTACACGCGGAGTGCGTTCACCCACACTCACTAAACCCGCACACGTGACACTTCACACACCCTTCCGCGAACTCGAGCTGTGACCCACAGTCCGGGCACGTGCCCATGAACGTGTCGCCGGCATTGTAGGCCTCAAACCCCATCGGCTGCACACCGCCTTCCGCCGGCGGACGCGTCGTCGGCACCACGGGCACCGGCGCCATCGACACGGGCGGTACACTCACCACCGGCGCCGCCGTGCCACCGGCCAGCAGATCCTGCTGCACGCCCTGCTTCTCGCGCCACCACGTCTCGAGCGCGAGGCCGATCGCGTCGGGCACACTGAGCACCTTGTTCGGACCCAGACCGACGGCGCGATCCGAGGCGATGCCACGCAGCTGACGGTGGATCTCCATGAGAGGGATCCCCGAGCGCAGCGCCAGCGACACCAGACGGCCGATCGCCTCGGCGTCGCTCATCGCGGCGCCACCGGCCTTGCCGAGGTTGATGAACACTTCGAACGGCTGCCCCTTCTCGTCCTCGGTGATGTTCACGAACATCGTGCCGAGCGGCGTCTCCTTGCGGATCGTCGTGCCACGCAGCACGTCGGGACGCGACCGCTTCGCACGACGCGCGGCGTTCTCCGCCTCGGCCGAGTGCAGCGCCTTCTTCGTGCGATCAAGCTCGGCCTGCAGCTCGGCCAGCGTGCCCTGCAGCTCGCCGATCTCGCGACGCAGCACCGTGACTTCGCCCTTGTCGGCCTTGGCCTCGGGCTCGCCACCCTTCACCGCGTCGGCCGAACCGGCCGCCTTCACTTCTTCACGCTTCGCCGCGGCTTCGGCCGTCGCGCCGGTGCTGAGCACCTGGTTGTCGCGCGAGCCGTCGCGGTACACCGTCACGCCCTTGCACTTGAGGTCGTACGCGAGCTCGTAGATCGCGCGCACGTCCTCCTGCGTGGCCGTGTAGGCGAAGTTGGTGGTCTTGGAGATGGCCGAGTCGCAGTGCTGCTGGAACGCGGCCTGCATGCGGATGTGGTACTCGGGCGAAATGTTGTTCGCCGTGTTGAAGATGCGCTGCACACGCTCCGGCACTTCGCTGTGCTTCACCGTGCCCGTCTTCGCGATCTTCTCCATGAGTGCATCGCTGTACCACCCCTCGGCCTTCGCGATCGCCACGAAGTCCTCATTGACGTCGGGCATCATCACGCCGGCCTGATTGCGCATGAACGCCACGGCGAAGAGCGGCTCGAGACCGCTGGAGCAACCGGCAATGATCGAGATGGTGCCCGTGGGCGCGACCGTCGTGACATTGCAGTTGCGAAGCAGCTGCATGGGGCGGATGCGCTGGCCGTGCTCGTCGCGCGCGCACGTTTCGTCGGGGCCCCAGATGCTGCGCGCCCACTCGGGGAACGCGCCGCGCTCCTTCGCCAGCCGCTCGCTCTCCTTCTTGGCCTCGACGTCGAGGAACTCCATCACGCGACGGCCCATCTCCACGCCTTCGAGACTGTCGTACGGAATGCCGAGGCGCACGAGCATGTCGGCAAAGCCCATCACGCCCAGGCCAATGCGGCGGATGCGCTGCGACAGCGACGTGATCTCGGGGAGCGGATACTTGTTGACGTCGATGACGTTGTCGAGGAAGTGCGTGCTCAGGTGGATGTCACGACGGAAGGCGTCCCAATCCATCACGCCGTCCTTCACGTACACGCCCACGTTGATCGAGCCGAGGTTGCAGACGTCGTACGGCAGCAGCGGCTGCTCACCACACGGGTTGGTGGCCTCGTAGCTGCCGAGGTGCGGCACCGGGTTGTACCGGTTGGCCTCGTCGATGAAGAACACGCCGGGCTCACCGGTGCGCCAGGCACCGAGAATCATCTTGTCCCACACCTCGCGTGCATTCGCCGTGCCCGTCACCTGCCTGGTCACGGGATCGATCAGTTCATACTCGCCGCCGGCCTTGAGCGCGTTCATGAACTTCGTGGTGATGCCCACCGAGATGTTGAAGTTGGTGACCTTGGTGAGGTCTTCCTTGCACGAGATGAACTCGAGCACATCGGGGTGATCGACGCGCAGGATGCCCATGTTCGCGCCGCGCCGCGTGCCACCCTGCTTCACCGCGTCCGTGCTCGCGTCGTACAGCTGCATGAACGACACCGGCCCCGACGCCACCCCCGTCGTGCTGCGCACCATGCTGCCGCGCGAACGCAGCCGCGAGAACGAGAAGCCCGTGCCGCCGCCGCTCTGGTGAATGAGCGCCATGCTCCGCAGCGTGTCGTAGATACCACTCTCACCGTTGGAGAGCGCGTCCTCGACCGGGAGCACGAAGCACGCCGAGAGCTGCCCGAGCGGACGACCCGCGTTCATGAGCGTGGGCGAGTTCGGCTCGAACCGACGCTGCGTCATGAGGAAGTAGAACTCCTCGGCCACCGCCTGCACCGCCCCATCGCTCGCGCCGTAGCGACGGTCCGCCTCGGCGATCACCGTCGCGACGCGCCAGAACATGTCTTCGGGCTGCTCCACCGGCTTGCCCTTCGCATCCTTGACGAGGTAGCGCTTCTCGAGGACCGTGCGAGCGTTGCTGGTGAGCGTCACCGGACCGTCCGGGGGCGTCTGCGTAAACGGCATGAGGCGGAACTCCTGAGTGTGGGACGACAGAAACGACGGCGAGGAGCAGCGGCGAGCCGGCAGGAGCGCGATCGCGGATGACACACCGGGACCAACGCGGCGGGGGGGCCGGCAGGGCGCGTATAGTCGGCCTATTCGTGAGGCCGCGCAAGTACTTTCGTAACTGCTTGCAATAAAATGGTTTGACAAATCGGGATCACACCTTTGCGCGGGACAAGACGTTATCCACCCGCGCCCCGCGAGCCCCCGCCGCGAGCACGTTCGTGACGCACCCGCGTGGCACTGTCCCGACACCAACGGCCGTCCGGAAACGGGAAAGTGCCGTACCGCATGGAGTTGGCGAAACTGAATGCGCGCGGGCGACGCATTGTCGCGACACCTGCGGGACGCGCGCCGTACCGGGAGCGCGACACCAGTGCCGCAAGAGCGCGACGCGCTTGCCTGCTTTCGCGAAAGCGCGTCAAACGCACGCGCGACCGGCGCGCGCCGCACCGCATTGCCCGCTCTCGCGTGCACGCGATGCGTGTGCCATCCAGTGCCGAAAGCTACTCGCTCAGCGCCCGATCGTCACCCGCGGCACGTCCCCCGCGCGATACGCGCGTGCAAGCGCCACGTACCGCGCCGCATTCTCCACGATCGCCGCTTGACGATCGGCCGGCAACGAACGAACCACGCGCCCCGGCACGCCCACCACCAGCGAACCCGCCGGCACGCGCGTGCCTTCGGTGAGCACCGCCCCCGCCGCGATCACGCTGCCGCGCTCCACGTGCACGCCATTGAGCAGAATCGCACCCATCCCCACCAGCACCCCGTCCTCGAGCACACTGCCGTGCACGATCGCACGATGCCCGATCACACAATCGGCGCCGATGATCGTCGGCACCCCCGGATCGGCGTGGACGACAGCGCCATCCTGCACGTTGCTCCGCGCTCCAATGACGATGCGCTCCACATCGCCGCGCACCACCGCCGCCGGCCACACGCTGCTCTCCTCGCCGAGATGCACCGTACCGAGCACCACCGCCGAGGGATGGATGAACGCACTCTCCGCCACCACTGCTGCCTCGCGCATGTTCAGAACGCCGTGCCAAGGGTGAAGTACCACGCGGTGCCACGCGACACATCCGCCGGACGCGCGACAGGCTGGGCGACACCAACACGCGCGCGATACGGTGCATCCCACTGCACACCGAGATCGAGTGCGACCTCCGCCCCCGCCGACGCCAACCACCCGTCGCGCACACCACGGGGAAGGCACAACACCGCGCCTTGTGGCCCCGCGCGTTCGGCGCCCCCGCACCAGGCGCGCCCGGCGTCACCGAAGACAGCCACCGACAATCGATCCACGAACAGCGGCACCAGCCCCACGCCACGCGCCGGCATCACGAGCGGCGCGCGATACTCCACGGTGCCCGCCACTGCGCGCGATCCGCGCTGCGTCGCCGGCGCAAAGCCGCGCACGCCGAACAACCGCGCCGGATCGCCCACAATCACGCCCGGCACCAACTCGGCCTGCGCACCACTCGTGCCACCCGTGTTGAACTCGGTGGTGCCGTTGCGATCGGTGAGCCCGCCGGTCACGCGCGCCGCAATCACGTGGTGCGCAAAACCGCCCACGCGAAAGCCCTGATACGCGCGCAACTCGCCCGTGCTGCGCCAGGACCCGAGATCGCGGCGATCTTCACGCCAGCGACGCTGCACCGTGGCGCCCAGCGTGATGCCATCCTCGGTGGAGATTCCGCGCCACGGGCGCATCGTGTTCGACCACACACCACTCGCGAACACGCTCGGATACGTCACGCCCCGCGCGAAGAGCGGATCGAGCGCGCCGAGCAGCGAATCGGGGCGCGTCACAAACGCGCGCCGTTCGACCTGCGCGCCGAGCGACAGCGTGGTGGACGTGCGCACACGTGGCCGCGCGAGCGACAGCGCCACCGTGCCGAAGCGCGCACGACGCCCGAGCTCACCCACCGGACGACGCGCCGAGTCCACGAGCGAGAACCGATCCCACCCTTGTGACGTGCTCACATCGAGCGTGGGCTGCAACGCACCGAGCGCCGGCAACGCCCGGACACGCCAGATCGCGCTTCCCTCCATCTCTGCACGCGAAGGATGCCGCGTGAGCTGCGCGGCCCACACATGCTGTCCGCGCACATCGCGCCCATTCGACGATGCCCCGTACGTCGCGCCGCCATCGCTCCCTTCGCCCACGATGGGCATCCACCAGTGCGGCAACAGCTGTCGCCACGGGCGATACGGTGTGCTCGGCGACGAATCCGGCATCACCTGCGGCGCTCGCGAGGTTGCAGCGTACGGCGTCGTCCCCGGCGTGCGCGGCACACTCGCCCACCCTGCGTGCATGGGGAGCACGATGAGCTGCCACCCGCGCAGATCCGACTCGAGCGCCACCACACGCGACCCGTCGGGGCTCACACTCGGCCACGACACTCCTGTGGGCGACTGCGTGAGCCACCGCACCGCGTCGCCGGCACCAGGACGCGCGTCAGCCATCACGAGCTGCAGTGCGCCGCTACGATCATCGGCCCACACGAGGCGTGTGCCGTCGGGCGTGAACGTGGGCGACACCAGCAGCCCGCGCGCACGATGCACAACGCCCTGCTCCACGCCGTTCGCATCGAAGAGAACGATCTCCTGCACTCCGCCCCGCACAAAGCGCACCGCCACGATGCGCTCACCGCGCGCGTCCCAGCGCGGCTCAGTCCACGCGGTATCGAGCGTGCCGGGCACGAGCGTCCGAACGTCGCCAGCCGCCGCGACACGCACGATCTCCGTCGTGCCGGGAATCGCACGAATGGCCACGATGTCCCCATCGCCCCGGGCATCGGGAAGGAACAGGCGCTGTGTTCCCGGCAATGGTGCTTCGTCACCGTCGGGTGTCTCGCGCCACAGGCGCGTGCGCACCGAAAACGGATCGGTGAACTCCGACTGCGCGAAAATCCGGGTGCCGTCGGCCAACTGCGACGTGGCCTCAAGCGAGTTGCGGCGCGACAGCCGATGCAACGTGATCGGCGCCGACGACGTCGCCGCCGGAACGCGCGCCTCATACACGCCCGCCACGTCTTCACCATCGTTCATGGTGAGCAGCACCGTGCTGTCGCTGTTCCAACGCGGCTGCTCGGCAAACCACTGCATTCCCACCGCCCGCTGCACAGGCGGCGCGTCCTGCAGTGCCGCCGCGAACGCGCGCGCGGAATCAGCCACACGCATGAGCGAATCGCGAAACACGCGCTCCGCCGCCGAGAACGACACACCAAACGCACGCTCGGCCGCGTGATTGAGCCGGAATGGTATGGGATGACCGCCCACCTGATCGACGAAGCGTCGCAGCCCCTGTCCGTCGCCACGCGCAGCCATCTGTGTGATGAGCATCGCGCCGTAGCCGTACGCGTGCTGCGCGAGCGGGAAACGCGACGTGACGAGACTCCACTCCGACATGCGCGGCACGCGTCCTGCGACCGCTGCGGTGCGCGCGAGCATGGGCCATTCACTGCTCGCCAGACGTCCGGCGCCCGTGAGCGCGACCTCGTAGTGTACCGCGATCCCTTCCTTGATCCAGCTCGGGAGGAATGCGTTCGGTGCGAGTCCCGGATGTCGGCCGAACACGAACCGCCCGAGCTTCCAGAGACCACGCGCACGATCGAGATGGAAGATGTGCACCAGTTCGTGCGTCATCACGATCTGCAGCCAGTCATCGTAGTGACGCAGCTCGGGCACGAACTGCGGCGGCAAGGCATACAACACGACGCGATTGGTGGGGAACACCGTGGCGAAGCCGTTGGTCGCGTCCACGTTGTCGGCGATGAGGACTTCGACGGGCACATCCGGTACCGCCAGTTCCTTCGCGAGCGCGTCCCACGCCTGCTCCGCGTACGCGGCGGCCCGCCGCGCCAACGCCTCGTGTGCGGGCTCGAAGTGCACGCGGAAGTGCGCCGTGCGAATCGTGCGCGCGGCGGGGCGCGGATCGGCCCCCTGCGCGTGGAGCGCTCGCAGCCCACCGCACATCAGGAGGCCAAGCACCAGCACCAGCGTTCGCCTCATCGGGGAAGCCCTCCGCTCGGGCCGCCGGTGGCCGCGCGCATCGCCTGCGCCTGCGCACCAAGCCAACGAAAGTAGTCTTCGGCGCCATCAGCGATGGCGCGCGCGTAACGCTCCTGCCATTCGGGCGACCGCATGGCCGCTTCCTGATCGGGGAACATGAGGAACAGCCCCTCCGCGAGCATCGACGGATACCACGTGGGGCGCGCGATCGCGAGGTTCTGATAGTGAATGCCGATATCACGCTGTCCGATGGCCGGCATGAGTCGCTGTTGCACCGCACGCGCCAGCGGTTCCGACGGTTGATGAAAGAACAGCGTGCTCGTGCCGTGATTCTCGAACGGATTCGTGCCGTCACCGAACGCGTTCAGGTGCACGGAGAGAAACGCATGCGCGTTGGCGCGCCGCGTGATGACGGGGCGATCGGTGAGCGGCACCGCGGTCGCATCGGTGCGCGTCATGACCACGGTCGCGCCGCGCGCCTCGAGCAGGCGCTGCAAGCGCTGCGCGACGGGCAGCACGGCCGCGGCCTCCGTGAGTCCGGTGGGGCCTGTCGCACCACCTGGGGGATGACCGGCGTCCACCGCGAGCACCAGCCCTCTCAAGGGCTGCGACGCGTGCACAGGCGGCACGCGCCGCACACGCAACACCAGCGCGCGCCGCGATTCATCCCACACCGCCAGCCAGCCGAACACGGGCGCACTCAATCGCACTTCAAGTCGCACGCGATCGGTGGCGACGGGGTCCCACGCGAGTTGCCGCACCAACGGATCGGTGCCGAGCATGGGAGAGATGCTCGGCGAGAAGCGTGTGTCGTAGAAGGTGACCACGAGCCGGTCGGCGTCGGGCTCCACGAGAAACGCGGGACGCTCGCCCGTGGGAATGCGCACGTCCACCCACGCGCTGTCGGGAACCACTCGCAACCCACCGCTCACGCGGCGCAGCGCAGGGGCGCCGGTTGGCAGTGGTACGACGTCGGCCGTGGCCACCCACCCCTCGAGCTGGGCATCGAGGCGAACGCGCGTGAAGTCGCCCTGCGCGCCGGTCACCTCGAGCTGCGTCCCCGGAAGCAGCGCCCACTTGTAGAAGCCATCCGGCACCGGCATCAGGTTCACCACCTGATCGCTGTCGCTTGCCGCGACGAGGCCGCTGGTGCGGTTGCGCAGCACGACGTACCGACGCGCCGCCTCGGGGGCGATCACGTCGGGCACGATGGTGGCGAGTTGCACCGTATCCGCGTCACGCGCGATCAGCACGCGTGAGCGCGCCCCCAGCGCATCGGCGCGCACGTCACCAACAAACACGGTGCCCACGTCGATCGTCGGCCCGGCTGACACGCTCGGCGCCGCGCGTCGCACGACACTGTCCACCACGCGTCGCACCTCGCTCGCGCGAACCAATGGCACGCGATCACCGCGCACAGTGCGCACCCACGCCGTCGCATTGGCGGGCGCCCGCACACTCACGCGCACGAGTTCATCTCCGCGCAGCCGCACGGTGCCGCGTGGCTGCAGCGAGCCGCTGTCCACCAGCAACACACCATCCGCCGGCAACGCGCGTCGCGTACTGCGACGGATGCGTCGCGTGAAGCGCGCCGTATCGGCACCACGCGTCGCAATCAGATCGTACCGTGGGGCGTCCGCCGAGGGCGTCGGCAGCCACGCGAGAAACGCACCGTTCGCGGCCACGGGCACGGCGCGCCCGTTGATCGTGAGAGCGGCATCACCCGAGCCGACGGAACCGAAGATGAACGTCGAGTCGACATCGAGCGACAAGCCGTCGGTCGGGTGCACCACACGCACCGCGAGCGCACCGCGCACGGGCGGGATGGCGGGCAACGAGGCCGCGCGCGTGGCCTGCACCGCGCTGCTGTTCTGCGGGCCGTCGGGCCGCGGCGTGGCCGACCCGGCGGGTGCGCCCGTGCGCGACCTGCCACCGCAGCCGAGTCCGGCGGCGAGTAGCACGGCAAGCGTGACGAGCGGGAGGCGGTGGGCGAGCAGCGTGTGGGAGGGCATCGCACAAAGCTCAACGTCACCGCGGGTCCTGTCGAGCCATCGCGAGCCGCCGGCGCGGTCTGCTCCCAGCCCCCGAATTGTGCCCCGCGCGTTGACCCCTCCCCCGCCGAGGGGCATTTTTCGCCCGTTCGCCGCCAGTCGGAACCTGCGGCCGGTTCTTCCGTAGGGTGTGGAAGGCGACCGCCCACCGTTCCACCGGCTCGTTCTCCACGTGTGACCACTTCCGCCCTGCCCTCATCGGCCGTTCCCCCCGGCGATGCGCCGCGCGTCCTCGTCCGCCTCTACGGCGCGACGGACGTGGGGCACACGCGTGAGCACAACGAGGACAGCTTCCTCGTGGCCGATCTCGAGTCCGGCGGTCTCGTCGCATTCGATCACGGCAGTGAACTGCGCGAGGAAGGCCCTCACGGCCTGCTCTTCATGGTGGCCGACGGCATGGGCGGTGCGGCCGCCGGCGAGCTCGCGAGCGAGATGGCCACGCAGCTCGTGTTCGACGAACTGCGCTCGCGGTGGACGGCGCGTGACGCGCTCAGCGACGAGTCATTCGCGGAAGCGCTGCGCGATGCCACCGATGTTGCCAACGCCCGCATCCATGCGCATGCGCGCGCCAACCCCGAGTTCCGCGGCATGGGCACGACGGCCACCATTGCGGGCCTGTGGCGCGATCGCGTGTTCATCGCGCAAGTGGGCGACAGTCGCGCCTATCTCGTGCGCGACGGACGACTCACCCAACTCACGCGCGATCAGTCGCTCATGCAGCGGCTCGTCGACGCGGGTGAGATCAGTGCCGAGCAGGCCGAAACGAGTGATCGTCGCAACATCATTCTGCAGGCGCTCGGTCCCGAGGCCACGGTGCGCGTCGATCTCACGCATCAGCAGGTGCGGCACGGTGACACGCTGATCCTGTGCAGCGACGGACTCTCCGGTGTCATCAAGGCCCGCGACATCGAAGAAGCCGCCAACGAAGAGTCCGATCCGGCGGTGCTCTGTCACGCGCTCATCGCGCGTGCCAACGAGATGGGTGGGCCTGACAACATCACCGTGGTGGTGGCGCGATTCGAAGGCAACGGCCTCGAACTCGCCCTCGATGGTGACGCGGTCGGCCGTACGGTGTATCCGCTCGAGGGTACACTCGCCGATGACGAAGCCACGCCGGCGGCTGGCGCCCCGGTGCTGCACAAGACGGGTGAAGGCCCTCGCCCCGCGTCTGTCGACGCGGCGCGCGAGATGCTGCGTCGCAATCTGGCACCGCCCGCGCCGGTGGCCCCGCCGCCAGTCGACGACGAGACGCGTCGTGAGCGACAGCAGCGCGCGTTCCCGGTCATGCTCTTCCTGCTGCTGCTCGGCGTGGCACTCGCGGGCGTCGTGCTCTACCGCCTCTTCGCCAACGGCGACTGACGCCACATGCGCGGCGTCCCGCGAACGGGACGCGCGCGCGGCCAACGCTCAGCTCTTCGCTTTCGCCAGCGCGCGCGCGGCGGCCTGTTGCATGACGGTATCGCCACTCCAGGCGTGCACCGTGGGCCGCGCGAGCCCCAGCGCCTGGACGAGGCGCGGGTCGCCGAACGCGCACAGCACCACGTCACGTCGTGCCGACCCCGCTTCAGCCAACACGTCGCGCACGCGGGCCTGCGTCTCATCGCTCAACCACGCGCGATTCTTGTGCGGCAGCCGATCGCCGAAGATGGCAAGCACGAGCGGCCCGTGACTGACTGGCGTTGGCGTATCGGTGCGTCGCGCATCGAGACCCGCCGCGCGCAACGCATCGAGCACGGCGTTGCGCGACGCGTGTGCGCCCGGCACAAACTGGTCATCGTCCACGATCACGACTTCGGTCACCTGCGCGAGCGGAGGCAGCGGACCGTGCTCGACACGGACGCAGCGATCGGCCAGCAGGGCCCCCCACGCGGTATCCGCACCGCTGGGCCGACGCCAATCGTTGGGCGGTGACGCCCACTGGGCCCACTTGAGTCGACGCCGCAACGCCAGACGCGCGGTGGCGGGATCGAGCCGTCCGTCCTCACGCGCGCGTTCGAGCGCGTCCACCACGGCGTGGACGTCGTCGGGCTGCAACAGCACATCACACCCGGCCTGCACGGCGAGCACCGCCGCTTCGGTTTCGTCACGCCCTTCGAGGACGCCGCGCATGATGAGCGCGTCGGCCACCACGAGGTTGTCGTACTTGAGCTGCTGCCGCAGCAACCACTGCAGCATTTCGCGCGACAGCGTCGCCGGCAGCCCCGACGGATCGAGCGCCGGAAAGGCGACATGCGCCGTCATGATCGACGCGACACCCGCCGCGATTGCCGCACGGAACGGCGCCAGATCCTGCTCCTTGAGCACGTCGAGCGATTCGCGTACCACCGGCATGGTGAGATGCGAATCGTCGGTGGTGCGCCCGTGGCCCGGGAAGTGTTTGGCACAGGCAAGCACGCCTTCGCTCTGGCACGCTTCAATCCACGCCGCCGCCAACTTGCTCACACGCGCGAAATCCCCGTTGATGGCACGCGTGCCGAGCACGGGGTTGTCCGACACCAGATCGAGGTCGCTGACGGGCGCGAGATTCCAGTTCACGCCCATCGTGCGCGCCTCACGCGCCGTCAGCCGAGCGGCCCGACGCAACGCTTCGAGATCATCGAGTGCGGCGATGGCCGCAAGTGGCGGCAACCCCGTCGCCCCGATGAACTGCTGGCCGGCCCCACGCTCGAGATCGGACGCGATGAGCAGGGGATGCCGACTTTCGCGCTGCAAGCGCTTCGCCAGTGCGCGCACCTGCTCCTGCTCGCCGCCCACGAGCAGAAAGCCACCCACACCAAGCGCCAGGTACTCGGCGATGCGCTCCTGCTCGTGCGCAAAGCCACCGGGGGCGCGCCACGTGATGGCCGGAATGACAAGCTGCGCGAGTTCGCGCGCGCTCGACGACGGTGTCGCACTCGTCACGCCTGCACACTCCCATCGGGCGTCAGCGTGCCGAGGCGGCGCGCGGCGCGGGCGCCGGTGGCCGACGGCACGTTGCCGGCGCGTCCCTGCAGATGCAGCCAACCCAGCAGTGCGAACGCCACCGCTTCCTTGGCATCCCCGTCGAAGAACAGGTCACTGAATCGACGCACCATGGGCGCCCGCGCGCCGAGGCGCTCGACAAACGCCGCGTCAATGGCGCGCAGCAACGACGGATTCTGAGCCCCGCCGCCGGCGACGACGAAGTCGGCCACCGGCTCGGTTACGAAACGGGCCATCTGATCGGCAATGGAGTGGGCGGTGAAGGCCACCGCAGTGGCCACGACATCGGCCACGGACGCACCCGGCGCAGCCACGGCGCAGGCGTCGAGGAACCTCGCAATGTAATCGGGCGTGAAGAGTTCGCGCCCGGTGCTTTTGGGTGGTGCCGCGTCGAAATACGGATGGGCCAGCGCATCGGCCACGACCGGCCGAATCGGCGTTCCGGCGGCCGCGAGCGTGCCGTCCACGTCGTACGTCAATCCCGGCACGAGGGCGCGCACCACCGCGTCGATGATCACGACGCCGGGCCCCGTATCGAACGCGCGCGACGGTGCCACGACACCCGCCGGTGGGACGAGGGTGAGATTGCCGATCCCGCCGATGTTCTGCAACACACGCCACGACTGCTCGTGTGCGAAGCAGAGCGTATCGGCGCAGCTCACGAGTGGTGCGCCTTGTCCGCCGGCGGCCATGTCACGTGCGCGCACGTCACTGAGCACGGCGCACTGTACCCGCTCGGCAATCACCGCCGGTTGCCCGAGCTGCCACGTGCCGTGCCCCGGCTCGTGCCAGAGCGTATGCCCGTGCGACACGACGAGACGCACATTCGACCGACGAACACCGGATGCCGAGATCGCGAGCTCCGCCGCGTCCGCCAGCCAGTGACCCAGATCGACCGACAACCGACAATACTCCTGCGCCGACCCGCCTTGCATGGCCGCTTCGAGACGTGCACGCTCCTCGGGCGCGTACGGCCGCGTGACGTGCGCGAGCAGGGTGGGCTCCACACGCGCGCCCGCGTCCCGAAAGGTGGCGCACGCCGCCGTGATCCCGTCGAGCGACGTGCCCGACATCAGCCCCACGTACACGTCGTCTTCGCGAAGCCGTTCGCTGGTCACGGCAGCACCTTGCGAATGACACCGCCCACCGCGTCGAGGCGCGCGATGGCCTCATCACGCGTGAGACCGAGTGTGTGCATGACGATGGCGTACTTGACGCGCCCCTCGGCCTCGCGCAGCAGCGTACGGGCGTCGTCGCGCGTGACGTTGCACACTTCCATCACGATGCGCTCGCTGCGATCAGTGAGCTTCACATTGGTGGCCTTGAGATCCACCATGAGATTGCCGTAGGTCTTGCCGATGCGAATGAACGCACCCGTCGTCAGCATGTTGAGGATGAGCTTCGTCGCGGTGCCCGCCTTGAGGCGCGTGCTGCCCGTCACCACTTCCGGGCCGGTGACAGCCACGATGGCGTGATCGACATTGGCGAGCGCCGTTGCCGGCGGCGGCGAACACGCGACGAGCCCCGTGATGGCCCCCAACGCCTTCGCGCGCGCGAGCGCGCCGTGCACGAATGGCGTGGTCCCCGACGCGGCGATTCCCACCACGACATCATCAGCGCTGACGGCGTGCGCATCCATTGCCGCGGCACCCGCGTCGGGTGAGTCCTCCGCGCCTTCGACGGCGTTCCGCAGCGCGATGTCGCCGCCGGCAATGATGCCCACGACCTGACGCGGATCAGCACCGAACGTGGGTGGACACTCGCTTGCATCGAGCACGCCAAGGCGCCCCGACGTGCCCGCGCCCGCGTACAGCAGACGACCACCCGCGCGGAACGCCGTCTCGACCCGCGCCATGAGCTGCGCGATGGACTCGGCCTGTGACGCCACCGCGTCGGAAATGGTGCGATCTTCGGCGACCATGAGCGCCACGATCTCCGACGGCGTCGCCAGGTCGATATTGACGGTGCGCGGATTGCGACGTTCGGTGACACGCGGATCGAGCGGGGGAGACGTCTCGGACACCGGGGTGCGTGTGAAGGGGGACAGGCGTAGCTTTGGTCACGTGATGCTGCGTCGAACGCTAATCCCCCGCGTCGTCGCTTTCCAACGTGACGCCGCGCGTCACCGTGGCCCTCCCGTCCTTCGCTCCATGCGCCTGCCCGCCCGCTGCCGCACAGCCCGTGTCTCGCGTCTGTCCGGTCGTATCGAGGCGCTCGCGCGCCGCCATGTGGCGGCGGCCGCGTGGCTCGTGCTCGCCCCGCTCGCGCCGCTGAGCGCCCAACTGCGCGGCGGCGGCCCGGTGCGCGTGAGCGGGACGCCGAGCTGGTGGGTGAGCGGTGGTGTGTCGGCCACGAGCATCGGCACCATCAGCGACGGCCGCTCCGGCTCCACGTGGACCTTCGACGGCGACCCGCGCTTTCTCGTGCGCGGCACCATCGAGAAGACGCTGCAGCCCACCACCACGATCGGCCTCGGCGTGAGCTGGGGCACGAGTGACCTGCGCTACGCACCGCTGGCCGGTGCGCCCGTCGCAGATCTGCTGCCGGGCACGCCCGCCGAACTCGGGGCGTGTTTCGCGGCGGGCGGCTGTGCCGCGCTCGCCGACCTCTTCGCGGCGCAACTCGTGCTGCGCGGTGGTGGCGCGCGTGAAGGGGTACATCAAATCCTCGAGGTCACCGGTGGCGTGAGCGGCTATCGCAACTTTCGCACGAAGGCGAGCGCGCTGCCGCTGACCGTCAAGGACGCGATCGACGTGAACGCAGGCCTCGGCTACGGCATCGGCTACGCGTTCGGCCCCGACTTCCACGTCGGTCTCGTGCAGGACATCGGCATCGCGTGGCACAGCGGCGCCGAGCTGCCGGACGATGTCGGCCGCACCTATCGCCTGCGCAATACGCGCGTGACCATTCGCTACGGTTTCGGCACGCTGCGCTAGTCGGCGCCGCGTCGCGTTCTTCCTTCCCGCCCGCTCGCCATGCGTGTCACTTGTTCGGTTGCGCTCTCGCCCACCGCTGCTCGCTGTCACCGGCTGATCGCACCGATCGCCCTGCTCTCGCTCGTCCTGATGGCGGCGTGTCAGATGACGCGCACGACGTCAAGCACGACCACCGGCGCGGCGATCGCGACGACGCGGAATGCGGCGAGCGATGGCGCGCCACGCATTGCGCCCCGCGTGCCCGCACGTTTTCCCGACACGTGGCGACTGCCGGCCGGTGAGCGCGCCGTGTTCGCGCCCAATACGATGGCGGTGAGCAACAGCGCGCTCGCGAGCGCGGCCGCCGATGACATCCTGCGTCGCGGTGGCAATGCCGTGGACGCCGCCGTCGCGCTGGGCTTCGCGCTCGCGGTGACGTGGCCCGAAGCCGGCAACATCGGCGGTGGCGGCTACATGGTGATTCGACTCGCCGACGGTCGCACGGCCGCGATCGACTATCGTGAAATCGCACCACGAGCGGCGACGCGCGACATGTACGTCGGCCCCGACGGACGCCTCACCGATCGCAGCATCGTGGGACATCTCGCCAGTGGCGTGCCGGGCGCGGTGGCCGGATTGGTGCACGCACTCGAGCAGTACGGCACGCTCCCGCTCAAGGACGTGATCGCACCGGCCATTCGCCTGGCGCGCGACGGTTTCGTGGTGGACTCGGGGCTCGCGAGTTCGATTCGCAGCAGCGAACGCGTCCGACAGTTCGAGGGCGCGCGCCTCTTCTTCCCCGGTGGCGAACCACTCGCCACCGGGGCACGCCTCGTGCAGCCCGAGCTCGCGCGCACGCTGCAGGCCATCGCCGATCGTGGACCGGCCGGCTTCTACGCGGGCTGGGTCGCCGATTCGCTCGTCGCGGAAATGCAGCGCGGTGGTGGCATCATCACGCGTGAGGATCTCGGCGCGTATCGCCCGCGTGAACGCCGTCCCATTCGCAGCACCTACCGCGGCTTCACGCTGCTCGCCATGCCACCGTCGTCATCGGGTGGGGTGACCATGACGGAGTCGCTCAACATTCTGGAGACGTGGCCCGAACTTGGCGCACACGGCAGTCGTGCGTGGTATCATCGCGTGGCGTCGGCCTATCAGCGCGCCTTCATCGATCGCAACAGCAAGCTCGGCGATCCCGACTTCGTCTCCGTTCCGCTCGACCAGCTCACGAGCAAGGACTACGCGCGGGCGCTGCGCGCCACCATTCGTGACGATCGCGCCACCCCCACGCGTGAGGTGGACGCGCGCATGCAGGCGCTGCCGCGCGAACCGATGAACACCACGCACTACGCGGTGGTGGACAAGGCGGGGAACGCGGTCTCCACGACCACCACGCTCAACGGATCGTGGGGTTCGGGCGTGTGGGTCCGCGGCGCCGGCTTCTTCCTGAACAACGAGATGGACGACTTCGCCGCGCAGCCCGGCACGCCGAACATGTTCGGACTTGTACAGGGCGAACAGAATGCGATTGCCCCGGGCAAGCGCATGCTCAGTGCGATGTCGCCCACGATCGTGCTCGATTCATCGCAGCAGGTGCTGCTTGTCGCCGGCGCCGCCGGTGGGCCGACGATCATCACGGGCACGTCGCAGGTCATTCTCAACGTGCTCGACCATCGCATGAACCTCTCCGATGCGATGCGAGCACCTCGCCTGCATCATCAGGCGCTCCCCGATTCGCTCACCATCGAAATCGGCGGCGTATCGCCGGCCGTGCAGGATTCGTTGCGCGCGATGGGCTGGGCACTGCGTCCGCAGCGCTCACTCGTGAACGTCAACGCGCTCATGCGCGTGCGCGGCGGCTGGGAGGGGGTGTACGAACCGCGCCGCACAGGCGGCGCGGTCGGACACTGAAGACGGCTGATCGCGTCCGTCAGGACGCGATCTTCACCGTCACCGGCGCGTCAAGCTTCACCGCAATCACGGCTCCGCTTTCAAGGCAGGTATCGAAGTCGGCGGTGCCGACCGCGGCGGCGGTACCGGCCGCAGCACCGGCGGCCGCGCCGACCACAGCACCCTTCGTGTTGCCGCCGAGGACGCGCCCCGCGATTGCGCCAATGATGGCACCACCCGCGACCTTCTTCGCGTCAGTGCCGCTGCTCGCCGCGCGCACGCGCGACGTCGCGGCGCTCTCGGTGGTGGCCTGCACCGGATACGCAGTGCCCTCCACCGTGACCGACACAAGCCGCACCGTCAGAAACGTCTGATCATTCTGATTCTGCGCACGCTTGGCAGTCACCACTTCGAACGTGCCCGTCGCGCCCGCCGGGATGGTGGCCCCATTCGCGCCTTCGACGCTGCTCGACAGACGCGCCGTGAAGCGCTCGCCCACATTCGTCGCGCCCGTGCACACACGCGAGTTGGTCGCGAAGCGCATGGACGAACCGGCGCTGATCGCGCCCTCGCGTGGACCTGCCGGTGCCGGCTCCGGCGCCGGTGATGGCGCGGGTGAGACCGTCTCGGTGGGACGCGGGCGCGGCGTGGTGGGACGCGGCGTAGTCGCTCGCGGACGCGGCGCCGGCGCGGGCGTCGCCGCCGGCGGCGTGGTCGGCGCGAGCGTCGGATTCACCGGGGCTGGCGCGGGCAACGTCTCCGCCGGTACGTCCTGCAGCGCCGGTTGCGTCGAGTCCTGCGCGGCGAGCGCGAGATCGCGTCCCAACGACGCGTCGGAATCGAGCGCCGCGTCGCCGCTCGAACCGCCGCAGGCGGCGAGCAGCGTGGCGGCCAGTGTGCCGGTGAAGGCGAGAGTGCGCTGGGTGCGCGTATATTGACGCATGCTGTGGTTCTCCTCGCGTTGTAGTTGTGCACGCGGCGCCGCGACCGGATCTCCGGTGGCGCCAGCGTCCCCGCCGGCAATTGTACACCGCCCGTGAGTTCTGTGCCCTCGCGGGTCGCCCTGCGGCGAATCCTTCCCTACTTCCGCCCCTACCGGGGCGCGGTCCTGCTCGGACTGCTGTGCGTCATCCTCGCGTCTGCCGCCGCCAACGCCATCCCCGGCTTCCTGCGCGATGGCATCGACGCGCTCGGCCGTGGTGTAGAGGGTGCCGAACTGTGGCGCCTCGGCGCGGTGATGCTGATCACAGCCTTCGTGGCCGGTGCCTTCCGGTTCGGCATGCGCGAACTGCTCAACAGCATCAGTCGTCGCATCGAAACCGACCTGCGGCGCGATGTCTTCGAGCGGCTGCTCACGCTCGACGCCGCCTGGTACGGTCGGTGGCGCACCGGCGATCTCATGGCCCGACTCGCCAACGACGTACAGGCCGTGCGCATGGCGACCGGCCCCGCCATCATGTATTTCGTCAACACCATCTTCGGCGCGATCTTCGCGCTCATCATGATGGTGCAGCTGAGTCCGTCGCTCACCTTCTGGGCCCTGCTTCCCATGCTGGGGTTGCCCGTGCTCATGATCCGCCTCGGCCGCGCCGTGCATGCGCGATTCGAAGCCGTGCAATCGCAGTTCGCGACGATCACGACCCGCGCGCAGGAGAACCTCGCTGGCGTCCGCATCGTGCGCGCGTATCGGCAGGAGGAGGCCGAGATCGAACGGTTCGCTGCAGCGGGCGACGCCTATCTCGACCGCAACATGCGGCTTGCGCGCCTCAACGGCCTCATGAATCCGGGCTTCGCCCTGCTTGCCGGGCTTGGTGGGGCGATCACCGTCGGTGTGGGCGGTCGGCAACTCATTGACGGTACGCTCACCGTGGGCGCGTTCGTCGCGTTCGGCATTTATCTCGCGATGCTCACGTGGCCGCTCATCGCGCTCGGGTGGACGATCAATCTCTTTCAGCGCGGGGCCGCGTCGATGGGACGCGTGCTCGACCTGCTCGACGCCACGCCCGTGAGTGTCGAAGACACAGGCTCCGCGACGTTACCACCGGCCACAGGTGGACGAACGCTGACCTTTGAACAGGTGTGGTTCGCGTATCCGTCGCGGTCAGCGGCGTCGGAAGGCGACGAGGCCACGCGTGAGCCACGTTGGGTCCTGCGTGATGTGTCGTTCACGGTGCCCGCGGGCGGCACGCTGGCGGTGGTGGGCGCCACCGGGAGCGGCAAGAGCGCACTGCTCGACCTCGTCCCACGTCTGTATGAACCGCAGCGCGGTCGCATTCTGCTCGACGGCATCCCCATTCGCGACCTGCCGCTCGCGACGTTGCGTGCCGAGATCGGTTACGTACCGCAGGAAACGCTGCTGTTCTCCGAGACGATCGGCGTGAATGTGGCCTACGGGCTCGACGACGCCCCCACCACGTCAGGCGACACGAACGACAGCACAAGCGCGTGGAGCGAGGCCGTGCGCAACCGTGTTGACGAGGCCGTGGAGGTGGCACAACTGCGCGAAACGCTCGCCATGCTCCCCGACGCGCTCGACACACCGCTCGGAGAGCGTGGCATCAATCTCTCGGGGGGGCAGAAGCAGCGCACCGCACTCGCCCGCGCGCTCGCTCGGCGGCCGCGGCTGGTGCTCCTCGACGACGCCCTCAGCGCCGTCGATACGCAAACGGAAGCGGCCATTCTGCGCGGGCTGCGCGGGCTCCTCACGGAGCGCACCGCCATCATCGCGGCGCATCGCGTGACGGCCGTGCGCGAAGCGGATCACATTCTCGTACTCGAAGACGGCGCCGTGGTGGAATCAGGCACGCACGAGGCGCTCATGGCGCGACGCGGTCAGTACGCGCAACTGCTGCAACGCCAGGAACTGCTCGAAGCCGTTGAAGTGGGCTGATCACAACCGCCCACAACCGCGTCAGAGCCGATCGCGCAGGAACGCGGGCGTGAGCCCGTCGAGCCAACCGGCGAGCACGGTGAACCAGTTCGTGAGCATGAGCACGCCCACCAGAATGAGCAGGACGCCCGAGATCCTGTTCACCGTCCCCATGTGCTTGCGGAAGCGCTGGAACGCCCCGAGGAAGCGCTCAATGGCCACCGCACTGCCGAGAAAGGGGATCGCGAGTCCCGCCGAGTACGCACCAAGTAGCCCCGCGCTGCGGCCGAAGTCATCGCTCGTGCCGGCGTACGTCAGAATTGCCCCCAGAATGGGACCGATGCAGGGGGTCCAGCCGGCACCGAAGGCAATGCCGACCAGCACCGTACCGAGATAACCCACCGGCTTGTCGGCCAGATGGACACGCGTGTCCTTCGCCATCGCACCGATGCGCAGCACGCCCAGCATGTAGAGGCCGAACACGATCACGAGCACGCCACCGATGCGGCTGATCCAGTCGCGGTACGCGAGCAGCAACGTCCCGAGCGCCGTGGCACCAATGCCCAATCCCACGAAGATGAGCGAGAAACCGAGCACGAAGAGCAGCGCGTGCACCAGCGTCGCCTGCCGTGCGCGCGTGACGTCTTCGAAGCCCATGCCCGTGATGAACGTGACGTAGCTCGGAATGAGCGGCAGCACGCACGGGGAAAGAAAGCTCAGCAGGCCGGCGGTGAACGCGATCGCAAGACCGAAGGTGGGTTCCATGCAGCAGACTCAGCGTCGAACGTCAGAGGGACGGGTGCCGCGCCGGCAGGCACTGCACACGCCACGAATTACCAGGCGATGTCCTTGTCGTGCAAAGTCGTGCGCTTCGGCGATGAGCGTCGTCATGCGCTCGAGGCGCTCGTCGCGAAACTCCTGCACCGAGCCGCATTCGGTGCAGAGCAGATGTTCGTGATGCGGCACATCGCGCGCGGCTTCGAAGCGGCGAAATCCTTCGCCGAAGTCGCGTTCCACGACGAGGCCACTCTTCACGAGCAGATCGAGCGTACGATACACCGTCGCCGTTCCGGCCTTCTCACCGTGCGCCTCGAGGCCCTGTGCAACTTCTTCCGCGCTCAAGTGATCAGCCGATCCGATCACGACCTCGGCGATCGCCAGGCGCTGCCCGGTGACCGGCAGCCCGTGCTCACGCAGCCACAGGCGAAACGCCTCGCGGGCTTCCTGCGCGGTGCGCGCCGTGCCGACGAGCGCGGGCGTGTTCACGCCACCGGCTCGGCGGGCGAATCGTCCGAGGCACGCGCTACGGACGCCTCCGCCTCCTCCGCGTCGGACACCCGCTCAATGCGCAGTACGTGCGCGAGCGCGTCGGCATCGTACCGCACCGGCTCTTCGAGATCACCACTGCGGCGCTGCACTCCGCGCACCACGGTCTCGACGGTGATGAGCGGCGCGTCGGCCTCGGCCGTGCACTCGAACTCCCAGCGCCCGCGATCGGGTCCCTTGATCACCAGCCGATAGCGCGCCGTGAACACGGTGTGGCGCACGGTGTCACGATCGGCGGCGGGCGTCGCCTCGGGCCACGCGGCAACGACCGCAACACCCGTTTCGTACTGCCCCTGTCGCAACGACGCAAACAGGTGCACGTCGGCGATGCGGTCGAGCGGCACCTCGGTCAGCACCGCGCGCAGAAAACGTTCGGCCGTCTCAGTGACGGGCCGACGGTTGTCGAGGGTCGCGGGAGCGGTCACGCGGTCCTCCGACGGCCGGAGCAGGCATTTCGCATGATCACAAGATCGCGGATCGGGGCGACGCGGTACAGGGCGGCGCGCTCCCCATCTTCGGGCGGCCGCCGGGGGGTTGCATGTATCTCAGTACTAAGCTATATATCACGCGGTTCACGGCCCCGAACGGTCGTGGCGTCCCTTCGCGTCACTTTCTCCTGCTGGAGTGCTCTCATGAAGCTGTCCCGTCTTGCCGCCGCCCTCGTGCTGCCCGTCGCGCTCGTGGCCGCGCGCCCCTTCCCCGCCGGCACGCCTGTGCCGCACGTCATCGACAAGGCGCACAGCCAGATCAACTTCATTGCCGACTCGCGCCTGATCAGTGCGCGTGGGCACTTCGCCACCTGGGACGCCAAGATCGCGCTCGACGCCGCGAACCTCGCCGCGTCGTCGGTCACCATCAGCATCGACGCGAAGAGCATCGACACGCGTGTCGAACGTCGCGACGAGCATCTGCGCAGCGGCGATTTTTTCGACGTGGCCAATCACCCCACGATCACGTTCGTGAGCACGGCCGTGCGCCCGCAGGCCGAAGGCAAGCTCATCATCGACGGTGATCTGACCATTCGTGGCACGACGCGCCGCATCGCGGTGCCGGCCGAGATGGTGTTCTACGAAGGCGGGATGGGTCGCTTCCGCGGTGAGTTCGTGCTGCAGCGCACGCAGTATGGCGTGTCGTACGACTCGAAGCTCAATCCGATCAAGGACGCCGTCACGGTGCAGTGGGACATCGCCGTGCAGAACCCGGCCGCCGCGAAGTAAGCGCCGACCCGCGCTCGCCTGCTCGATCAGGCGAGCGCGCCGGAGGCCGCGCGCGTCAGTGCGTGCGCGGCCTCCCGCAGCTGCTCCGGCGGCTGCACGAGCGAGATGCGGAATCGCCCTTGCCCCGCCTCGCCAAACGCCGATCCCGGCGTCACGACGACACCGTGATGCGCCATGCAGTGCTCGACCCACTGCCAATCGTCGAAGCCCTCCGGGACCGGCAACCAGAGGTACATCGTCGCGCGCGGCGCGTTCACCTGCCAGCCGCCCGCTCGCAACGCCTCCACGAGTGCGTCGCGACGCGCCTGGTACTCCGCCACGATGGGCGGCACGATACGCGCGTGCGCACGAAATGCGGCGGCCGCCGCGATCTGCGGTAGCGAGGCGTTGCCGTAGCCGGTGTTCGTGCGATACACGTCGAGCGCGTTGAGCACATCGGCGTTGCCGACCACGAGTCCCACGCGGAAGCTCGCCATGCAGAAGCTCTTCGACGCCGTGTGCAACTCCACCGTGCAATCGAGTGCCCCCGGCACCTCGAGCGCACTCGGCGCACGATATCCGTCGAAGCCGAGCTCGGCATAGGCCAGATCGCTGATGAGCAGCAGCCCATGCTGCTGCGCAAACGCCACGAGCCGCTCCACTCCCGCAAGATCGAGCGTCGCCGTGGTGGGATTGCACGGGTAGTTCGCAATGAGCACACGAGCACGCGCGAGCAGCGCGGGAGGAATCGCGTCGAGATCGAGCGATCCATCGTCACGAAACGGCACGAACACCGGCTCTGCCCCCGCGAGCTGCGTCGCGCGCACATACACCGGATAGTAGATCGCCGGGATGAGGACGACATCACCCGGCTCACAGACCGCGAGCACGACCTCGGTGAGTCCCTCCTTGCTCCCGGCCACCGACAGCATCTCGCGCGTCGGATCGAGCGCGATGCCGAAACGCTCGGCGGCGTATTCGGCGAACGCACCGAACAACTCCGGATGCCCGCGGAAGTGCGGGTACCGACTCAACTCACGACGCGCGACGGCTTCGGTGCAATGGGCGAGCACTTCCGCCGGCACGGGCTGATCCGGACTCCCGATGCCGAGGTCGAGCAGGGTGCGACCGGCTTCGCGATGCGCGGCCTTTCGCCCTTCGAGGTCCCAGAACACGTACGGCGGAATGCTCTGCAGCAACCGCGAGGGGCGGAATGGGCGCGACGTGGAAGAAGACATGGCACAAAGCTAGCCGCTCCGGCCGACACCACAGAGGGGGCGGGTCCCCTGCGACCCGCCCCCGTCATCTGCGGCTACGGGACACGGATCTGTGGCGGTGCGGGGAACCGCAGCAATGCCCCCACTCCGCCGCCCTGTGCATCGAGCGTCCGGGCGGCCTCGCCATCGAGCTGCGCCACCACCCCACCCTGCAGGAGCGTCCCCGACACCACTCGCTCAACGTCGGCGGGGTGCGCAGCCCACGCCGCAGGCGTGAGCAACAACTCCTCGACGGCGCCGAGTTCGATCGCCGACCGCGTCGGCGCCAGCCCGATCGTCGCACGGGCGTTCTTGTGCGCGCGCTCGACAAGCTCGGCAACCAACTGCTGTTCACGCGCATGCCGCAGGCGTGCCGCGCCATCCTCAACCGCCGCCCGAATCAGCGGGACGGTGGCCTTGCTGCGAAGCCCGGGATGCACGAGCGTACGCTCCGCAACGCTGCGCGGCAACGCGGCCAGTACGCGCGGGACCACATCCTTCGCGCCGCCGAGCACGACCCAACCGCTCGCCCCGACGACGTCGCCCACGCGCGACACGGTATCGGACACCAGGCGCGCCATCGCCTCCTCCTGCAAGCGTCGCAGTTCGTCGGCGGCGGTCGCGCCGCGCACATTCCGATGACCGCCCGACGCCGAGTTGGCCGTGCGCGCGCGATCGGGCGCCTCGAACTCCGACTTCACATCGTGCGCGAATACCGACGGGAGACGTTCGAGTGCACCGGTGTGCCACTTGTACAGACGCACTTCGCGACTCCCACCCACAATCGCCAACACTGGCCGCTCGTGCTCGAGCGCACGAACGTACGGGGCCACGCGCGCCCCGCGCGACCAGAAGGCCGCGGTGGGCATGGGCGTCGCCACGGCGGCGGCAAACCGTACCTGATCAGGTGTGATGAACGCCACGAAACCCGGCGCGCCGATCGCACCGTCGAAGCGCGAGAGCACGCTTTCCAGTCGTGTCTCGCAAATGAGGAACGCTTCGCGTTCCAAGGGGGGCACCTCGACGCGAGCGGCGTCGAGGGCATTCTGCAGTTCCGTCCGCCAGCGGGTTCGCATGGCCGGATCGGCCACGCGGCCGTCCACGTAGACGGAGAGGGTCACGACATCGTGCGCATCACGCACGAGGGACACGAGGGCATCGGTGCCAAGCATGCAGGCTCCTCGGCTGAAGGGTGACGAATCTCCTTCTACCCCGCCGGCAGGCCGGGGTTCCACCCGTCCGGTTCGCTACAGCAACGCGACCGGATCCCGATCCACGACCACGCGCACCTCCGCACGCGAGGCCATCGGCCCACGCGCCGCCACGTAGCGACAGAGACGCGACAGGACGCCGCTATCGCTCGTGCGCAAGAAGAAGTGCCAGCGCCACCGCTCCTTGATGCGATGAATCGGACACGGCGCCGGACCGATCACCTCCACCGAGCGCAGTGCGCGATCCATCGCCACGCGATCGCGCAGCAGCGTACGCGTCCACTCGGCTGTGTGCACCGCTGCCTCCGCCGCAAGCGCCTCGTCACGCGCACTGATCACGATGTTCGCCAGTCGCACGAACGGCGGATACGCGGGCGAGCGACGTTCCGCGAGCTCCGCCGACACGAACGCGGCGACGTCGTGGCGTACCGCGCATTGCACCGCGTGGTGCATCGGACGTCGCGTTTGCACGATTACCTCGCCCGCCTTCGCCCCGCGTCCCGATCGCCCAGCCACCTGACTCAAGAGCTGGAACGTGCGCTCCGACGCGCGGAAATCCGGCAGATTGAGTCCCGTGTCGGCGTCGATCACACCCACCAGCGTCACATTCGGGAAGTCGAGTCCCTTGGCGATCATCTGCGTGCCGAGCAGGATGTCCACCGCACCGGCGGCTACGCGATCGAGGATCGCCGCATGCGCAAACTTGCCGCTCGTGGTGTCCACATCCATGCGCGCGATGCGGGCGTCGGGAAACTGCTCGGCCACGATGCGTTCCACTTGCTGCGTACCCAACCCCCGTCGCGTGATCGCGGGTCCACCGCACGCCGCACACTGCGAATGGACTGGCGCGCGATGCTGACAGTAGTGACACATCAGCGACTCGGGCACACGATGGTACGTGAGCGCGATCGAGCAATGCGGACAGGTTGTGACGACACCGCAGTCTCGACATTCGAGAAACGCCGCGAACCCTCGCCGATTCAGCAGCAGCACCGACTGCTCGCCCTTCGCCAGTCGCTCCGCGAGGGCCGTTGAGAGCATGGGACTCAACACGCCGAGCGTTTCGTCGTAGGGCGCATTGGGTGGGCGCGACGCCAGCGCCTCTCGCACCACCACCCGCAAGTCCACGACGTGCACACGCGGCATGGTCGCGCCCGTCGCGCGCAACGGGAGCGACAGGCGTTGCAGACGCCCCTGCGCTGCACGCTCCCACGTTTCCAGACTCGGGGTCGCGCTGCCCAGCACGACCACCGCGCCTTCGGCGCGTGCACGCACGATCGCCGCCTCGCGCGCGTGATAGCGCGGCGTCTCGCTCTGCTTGTAGCTCGCGTCGTGTTCTTCGTCCACGATGATCGCCCCCACGTCCGTGAGTGGGGCAAAGAGCGCCGAACGCGCCCCCACAGCGATGCGTCTGTCACCGCGTCGCAGCGCACGCCAGGCGTCGAGTCGCTCCCCATCGCTGAGCGCGGAATGCAGCACCGCGACGTCGTCGCCAAAGGCACCGCGAAAGCGATCGACCGTTTGTGGCGTGAGCGCAATCTCGGGCACGAGCACAATCGCGCTGCGTCCCTGTTCGCGCACGATGTGACGCAGTACTTCGATGTACACGAGCGTCTTGCCACTGCCCGTCACGCCGTGCAGCAGGAAGGTGCTCGCAGGCGGCGCCGCGAGAACGGTGCGAATCGCGTCGTGTTGCGCGTCCGTTGGTGTGGCCGGCGGCAGCACCCCCGTTCGCGAGGCGAACGGATCGCGGTCCACCGCGTCGCGCACGATGCGCACGACGCCCTTCTGGACGAGCCCCTCGAGGACCGCCGGCGTGGCGCCGGCCTGCGTGAGCAGTGTGCGAGCGTCGACCCGTCCGCCGGCGGCCTCGAGCAGCTCCACCACCAATCGCTGCTTCGGAGCGCGTGCGAAGAGCTGTTCACGCGCGAGCAACGAACCGAGCGCGTCATTGTCCCGACGCACCAGTTCGACAATGCGCCGTTGCTTCGGCGGCGGCGCGGGCGTGCCGGGACGCGTGAGCGCGGCCGGCAGCAGACTGCGAACGGTGAGCCCGATCGGCGCCGCGTAGTAGGTGCTCATCCACTGCGCCATCGCCAGCAATGGCGGCGTGAGGGCAGGCGGTTCGTCTGGAATACCAGCGACCGCTTTGAGCGGGATCCCCGCCGGCGCGCGTCCTGGGCCGAGCACCACCCCCACATCGCGCGTGTTGCGAAACGGCACGAGCACACGCGCGCCGGCGGGCGGTACCGCCCATTGGCTCGGCACGTGGTACGTGAACGTGCGAAACAACGGGACCGGTAACGCGACCTCGACCGTCCGCGCGTCGTGCGCGGCGGCGTCCTCAGGTGCGCTGACGGACACCCAACCCCGGCGCGTCTGTCACGACGATCGTCCCGGGCGCCCCCGGTGGTTCGATGGTCGGCCCGACGAACGGATCGTTGGCGAGCAAGGCGGCCCCATCGAGATCCGCGTAGTCGAGCAGCGACGCGAACTGCGCGGCCGCGGCAATGCCCAACGTGCTCTCGATCATGCAGCCAGCCATGACCTGCAGTCCATGCGCTCGTGCCGTGTGAATCATGCGCAGCGCCTCACGCAACGAACCGCACTTCATGAGCTTGAGGTTGATGCCATCGACACAGTCGGCGAGTCGTGCGACGTCGGTCGCGGTGAGGCACGATTCGTCAGCCACGAGCGGCATGGGCGTGTGTTGCCGCAGGAAGCGGAACCCCTCGAGTTCATGCGGCGGCAGCGGCTGCTCCAGCAACTCCACGCCGTGGGCGACGAGCGTATCGAGCATGGCCAACGTCCCCTTCACGGTCCACGCCGCGTTTGCATCCACGCGCAGTGCGGCATTCGGCGCCTCCTCACGCACGATGCGCAGGATCTCGCGATCACGCGGCGAGCCGAGCTTGATCTTGAGCACCGGGAAGCCGGCAGCCTCGCGTACGCGCGCGCGCAGCGTGGCCTCGTCTGGCGCAATGCCGATTGTGAACGACGAGGGCGGTGCCGCGCTTGGGGTGAGCCCCCACAGCTTCCAGACCGGTACGCCAAGGCGCTTGCCGAGCAGGTCGTGCAATGCCGCGCTCACGGCAACCTTCGCGGCCGCATTCCACCGCAACGCCGTGTCGATTTCGCGTTCGATCGCTTCGATCGACCAGCCGTCCGTGCCTTCGAGGATGGGCGCGAAGCGCGTCAGCGCGGCCACGACGGTATCGGCCGTTTCGCCGTAGAACCGGCTCGGTGCCGCCTCACCCCATCCCTCGAGACCATCGGCGTCACGCAGCGTGACCCAGATGAGCGGCCAGTCGGCCTGTCCGCCGCGCGCGATGATGAACGGATACTTCGTGGCCACGCGATGGGTCTGCCAGGTCAGCTGCATGTGCGGAGATCGGGTGAGGGGAGTGAAGACGCGCGAATCAGGCGAGTGTCTGACCACCGAGGCGCGCGACACGCGCGCTCCGCCATTCGTCGGGGCCGCTCTGGCCTCCGAGGAAACCGAGCAGCGCATCGCACAACTCGAAGCCACGATCGTAGCGATCGGTGGGCTGCTTCGCGAGACAGCGCATGACGATGGCCGAAAGCGCCGGCGGCACGTCCGATCGTGACGACTCCGGCGGGACCGGCTGCTCGTGCACGTGCTTGTAGCCGACCGAGTACGAGTCGGCGCCATCGAAGGGCGGGTGCCCGGTGAGCATCTCGTACAGCAGCAAGCCCACCGCGTAGATGTCACTGCGACCGTCGACCAGCCGTCCCATGGCCTGTTCGGGCGACATGTAGTGCGGGGTCCCCATGGCGCGGCCCGTGGCGGTGAGGCGCGCGTGAAAGCGCGCGGTGGCGATGCCGAAGTCGGTCAGCACCACATTGCCGTCCTCATCGAACAGCACGTTGTCGGGCTTCACGTCGCGATGTACAACGCCGCGGCGATGCGCGTAGTCGAGCGCGCACGCCACCTGCGACGCGATCGCCGCCGCTTCGCGAAAGCCGAGCGTGCGAGCTCGCGAGAGGCGATCGGCCAGCGACCCGCCAGCGTAGTACGGCATGACGAGATACACCACGTCACCGGAGGCGCCCTGATCGAGAATGGCGCACACGTAGGGATTCACGAGCCGCGCGGCGGCTTCGGCTTCACGGCGGAACCGCTCGCGCATCTCCGCCTCTCGCGCCAGCGTCCGATGCAGCACCTTGATGACGACCGGTCGCGCGAGTGCGACGTGCCGGGCCAGATACACATGCGCCATCCCACCGCTACCGAGCCGCTTGATTACCGTGTAGCGGTTCCCGGTGACACGTCGGAGGTCGGTGAGTTCCTCATCGGGCGCATCGAGCGGTGGCGCGATGACGTCCGGCAACGGGACGCCGCAGCGTGTGCAACGCGCGGCCGCCGCGCGATTCCAGGTGCCACATTCGGGACAGAACATGAAGCGTGTCGAGTCGCAGTCAGATGAGACGACGCCACCGCAACAGTGCGAGCAGCCCGACGCCCGCCCCCAGTTGCAGCAGCAGCATCAACCAGAAGCCGCCTGGCCACTCGGCCAGCGGAATACGGGTGAAGTTCATGCCCCACATCCCGCTCACGATCACGAACGGCAAGCTCATCGTGGCAAACACGGAGAGCGCCTTCGTGGTCGAACCGAGGCGGTTCGAGACCTGCGTAAGGTAGCTCTCCATGGTGCTCGCCAGCAGATCCCGATACGTGTCGAGCCCGTCGTGCAACCGCAGCACGTGATCGTGGACGTCGCGAAAGTAGAGCTGCGCCGCGGGTGACAGCAACGGAGACGGTCGGTTCGCAAGCGTGCCCAGCACCTCACGCTGCGGCGCGAGGTGACGGCGCAGCGACAGCACCAGACGTTTCACCTGAAAGATGTCGCGCAGCGCCGAGTCGTCGAAGTTCACGAACACGCGCTCCTCCACATCGTCGACGAACTCGTCGATCCGGTCGAGCAGTGGGAAATAGCGATCAATGATGTCGTCGAGCAGGGCGTGCAGCAGGCGATCGAGTCCCCGCCCGAGCACATCGGGCGAGCGCTGCACCCGGTCGCGAATGCCGAGCACGGCCGGATGTGGACCCGCCGAGACCGTCACCAGCACGCGTGGCAGCAGGAATGCGTGCAGATCGTGCGTCGCCAGATCGTACGGATCGTCGGTGGTCTCATTGAGCGAAACACCGCGCACGACCGCAAAGAGATAGCCGTCGTACTCCTCGACTTTCACTCGCGTTGACGGGTTGAGCGTATCCTCGATGGCAAGTGGATGAAACCCGAAGTGCGTCGCCAACAGCGCATGCTGCGCCGGGACCGTCGCGTCGAGATGCACCCAGAGCCGCCCGTCGCCCGTCCGAACGCGCGCGAGCAGTTCGTCGAGCGGTGCGTCGAGCGTCAGTGACTCCAGCGCCCCAGTGCCGCCGGCGGCGTCCGCATCGGCGCAGTGCATCGTCCAGAGTGCGCTCGGAGCGGCCATCACGTCGTACGCACGATCAGCGGTCACGCTGCAATCCCGGCGGCAGCTCGGCGATCCCTACCACCGGCGGCGCATCCTCGCGATCGTTGGCCACCACGATCACATCACGGGCGCGCACGGCCGCAATCCGCCACTCGCGCCCGAGGCGGAAGGTCTCGACCGGCGTGCCGTCGGCATCGAACACCTGCCAGCGCCATGGTTCCGCCAGATCGCGCACGGGCAGGCGAACCCACAACCGATCCCACGCGTCGGTGAGCAACCCCGAGGCCGTCGCCTTGGTCGATGGAAACGTGGATTGTTCGACGAATCGCCGCCGAATGGTCGAATCCGCGCGCGACTTCGCGGTGGCCAGCACCTCCTGCAGAAACTGGCGCTTGTCCCGCTCCGTGATCGCCTCCACGCGACAGCCGATATCGAGTCGCTGCCGCAGTTGCCCGTCGGCTCCGAAACGTTCGATGTTGCAGCCTTCGGTGTCGAACAGCACCACGCTTTCGCGCCCGATCGACCAGAGCGACGCGCGCCCGAACGGTACACTGACCGCGCGCATCGGACGCTGATCCGGTTCGCCGCTCGAGCGCCCGGCCTGCACCACGCGCTCCGGGCCGTTGAACTCCGTCAGCGTGTCGAGCAGCGCACCGTCCTCGGCAAATCGCAGCAGCGCCGCAGGTGCACGCGTGTGACCCAGCGCGTGTTCACCAGGCGGCGTGATCGTGACGCCAATGAGGGAGCCGTCACGCAGCGCACCACTCACCGTCGACAGGCGCGCGATCGGGTACGCCAGCGTGCGTGGCGCCACCAGCGAGTCGGCGGTCACGCGCGTCACGCGACCCGCTTCGGCATCCCAGAGCAACAGCGTATCGGCGGTGTAGGGCAACAGCAGCGAGCGTGCCGAGAAGACGCCGACCGACGGCACACTCCCGCCGAACGGCTGCGGCGCCTCACCGGCGCGCGGCACGCGCCACAGCGCCGGTTCACTCGCGCTGAAAAACACGAACGACGAGTCGGCCAGTGGCTGGATCGACACGAGGCCGACCACGGCCTCATCGCGCGCGCGTGAGCCATCAAGCAGCGTATCAGCCACGCGCAGGAGCGGTCCGGTATCGCGTTCGGCAAAACCCGACGAGACGAGGCGTACGCCGGCGCTGTCACGAGCGCGCAGTGGCGGCGCGGCATCGGCCGTGTCCGACGATGGTGCAGGTCCGCAACCAACAGCCACAAACTGCGCCAGCACGACGCCACACCACGTCGACACGATCCGTCGGACGCCCGCGTTCACGGATGCACCAACACCTGCAGATGGGCGATCACAGCCTCTGCTGTCTGCTGCGGCGCGTAGCCGCCCTCGAGCGCACTCACCACTCGCCCACCACACCACACGTTGGCCCGGTCGCACAGTCGTCGTGCGATGTCCCGCAAATCGTCGATGCTCCAGGTGAAGCCGCCGAGCGGATCGTTGGCGAGACTGTCAAATCCCGCACTGATGAGCACGAGATCGGGCGTCCAGTCGGACGTGGCGGCATCGATCGCGCGCCACAAGGCGTCAGTGTACTCCTGGGCGGGCCGGCCAGCCGGCATGGGCACGTTCCAGATCGTACCGTGCGGACCGCGCTCTTCGGTCGCCCCCGTGCCGGGATACCACGGCCACTGATGAATCGACACGAACCGAATGCGCGCGTCGTGTTCGACCAGCGCCTGCGTCCCGTTGCCATGGTGCACATCCCAATCCACGATCAGCACGCGCTCGGCGCGGTGCTGCGCGAGCGCGTAGAGCGCGCCGATGGCGACATTGCCGAACAGGCAGAAGCCCATGGCACGATCGCGCACCGCGTGATGCCCTGGCGGTCGCACGGCGCAGAAGGCGCGCTGCACCTCGCCCGACATCACCAGATCCACGGCGTCGAGCACACATCCGGCACCCGCCGTCGCGGCATCCCAGGAACCGTCGCTCACGACGGTGTCGGGATCGAGGCGTCCGCCGCCTGCGAGGGCGAGCGTTCGTACCGACTCGATGTAGTCCCGATCATGCGCCAGCGCGAGTTCATTCACCGTGGCATGACGGCCTTCACGATGCTGCAATACGTGAAAGAGCGCGGGATGGTACTTGAGCGCGCTCGGAATCGCGCGCAGTCGACCGACGTGCTCGGCGTGTTCCCAGCCCGTATCGTGTCGGCCGCAGTCAGGATGCGAAAGGAAGGCCACCGTCATGCTTGATGTTACGCGTCGAACAGCGGTGAGGCCATGGCTGGCCAACGCCGAGCTCAGCGTGCGCCGCGCCGTCGCCGGAGCCACCACTCGGCCACGAGCGCGGCGGCGGAGACCACCAGCCACCACGGCGAGGGGCGCGACGGGCGCGCGACGTCGGCCGACACGGGTGGCTCCAACGGCGACGGGGGACCGAGACGCGCGTGCAGGTCCGCCAATGGCGCCGCCGAGCCGCCATACCAGCGGTCCGCGTCATCCGGCGCTCCCGATGACCGCATCGCGCGGATCAGTTGCCGTTCCCACCAGGCACGATGCGCCGCGGGCGCATCGTCCCCCCCCGTCATGCGCCACAACCAGAGGTCGCGTACGCCCGTCTGCACGACACGCCCCGCACCGAACCGCCTCGCCATCACCACCGCCGGTTGACCGGGCCGCGCGCTGCGCTCGAACACCACCGCCTCCTCAGGCTCATCGCGCGGTGGGCGAAGGGAGAGTCCGTCGAGCACCACGGCGCTGCGAAGGGCGCCCGGCACCGCCGGTCGCTCCGGCCCGAGCGGCGTCACCACGGGAAACGGACGAGGCGCGTCCTTCGCGGCGTCCGCGAGCACGATCAGTCCGCCGCCCTCGCGAACGAATCGCGCGATCATCGCCGCGTCCGACCACGCCGTGCTGTCCAACGCCACCAAGGCCGCGTACGCACTGGTGTCGAGCGGAACGCGCGCGCCCACGCGCACGCGAGCCCGCGGCGCGACCGACACATCGGCCTCCACGTCAACGCCAGCTTCTTCGAGCGCGCGCATCGTGAACTGCAGTTCCCATCCCGGTGCACCGTACACCCGCACACGCGAGCGGCGCGCCGGGACCTCCGTGCGCGTACAGGCGCGAGTCGCCGCTGTCTCAACGCACCACGATCCCGCTGGCGATGACAGTGACCAGCACACGTCGCCGCGCGGTGCATCGACGCTGTCCACCCAGCCGACATCGTCGTGCAAGGTGAGCCACGACGCATTACCTGCCGACGCACGAACCACAGTCTGAGCCACCGGCGCGGGGACGCCGTGCGCGGCAATGCCGACGGCCGGTAGCGTGATGCCCTGCTCGACCGACCAGCCGAGCGGCAACGCGGCGTCGCGCGCCGCGTGCAGCAACGCGCGCGCCGAATCGTCGGGCACCACACGCAACAGCAGCTGCGATGGCGACAGTGTGCCACGCGTGATCGCCGAGACCAGACGCGCGTCAAGCGCACGATCCACGACACGCAGCGAATCGACCGTCGGCCGCAGCGGCGCGCGCGACGGACGGGCCGTGCTGACAAGCGCACCGAGCAGCGCGAGCACGCCAATGGCACGCAGGACACGCTCCGGCCACTCAGTGCGTGAGCGCATACACCACGATGTTCACGCCGAATCGCGTCGGGTCCTTCCCCATGAATCGCTTGTTGTCCGGATGGAAGTTCCACTCGGACGCGTAGTCCTTGTTGCTGTACAGGACCGAGATCCGATCACCTCGCCGCACCGCGAGCAGCTGTTCGTGCACGAGGTTGTCGCCCCAGCCATTCAGTTCGTGGCTGGTGGTCGGTGGACCATCGGGAAAGTCGAAGAAGGCCGAGTAGAGCGCGTGATTGTTCGGCAACGGTGCGAGCGGGGCGATCCAGCGCGCAATCTCCTCGGTCGCCGTCTTGTGAAACGCGCCGTCGATGTCGTGGTTGTGATCATCGATGAAGAGCAGACCACCACGCTCGACATAACGCTGCAGCACTCGTCCCTCGGCCGGTGTGAATCGCACCGGCAAATGGCCCGTCAGGAACAGCAGCGGGTAGCGCAGCGCGTCCTCACTGGCCAGTGCGACGTTCACCCCTTGCGGTGCCACGGGAATCGTGGTGTAGCGCGCCACCGAATCGATGAGATTGCCGGGGAGCGAGGGCGCCGATTCCCAATCGCCGCTCTCGTACTGCGCGGTGGCAAACACGAAGGGCGCGCTCGCCGGCGACAACAAGCGGCGCGGACTCACGGCGTCCCCCAATGCGACGCCCCTGCACGTTGTGGTGGCGACAGCACTCGTCGCGCGCGCACCAGCGCCGCCGTGGCGTCTTCACCGCGGCCTGCGGCTCGGAGCACCGCCTCGAGTGCATCGGCAAACACGGCATCGGACCCGAGGGCATCGAGTCGGAGCGTGAGCAGCGAATCACGCGCCGCCGCAGCATCGGTGCCAAGCAACATCGCCGCTCCGCGCAGTCGGGCATCCCACGCAAGGCGCGTGCGCAAGACCGCGGCACCGGGACGTCGCGTGGACGACGCGCCCGTATCCCGTCCGGCGAGACGAACCCGCGCCAGATCGACAACGATCGGACGCGTTCGACCGCGCAAATACACCCGCTCAGCGGCACGCGCCCGCTGAATGGCGTCGAGCGCGAGCCGCATGGGCGGAATGGCGGCCGAGGGATCCGCCAACTCGAGGGCGCGCCCCGCATCCCACATGTGATTGTACGCTTCAAGAAGCGGTCGATTGATTCCCACGATCGGCGACTCACCACCGTCAGCACTCATCGATGCCGGCAGGCCTGGCGGCGGTGTGGCCCCCGGCATCACCGTGAGCGACGACGCGACGCTCGACGGCACCAGCTTGCCCGCCTGCACGGTCAGCCCATGATCGTGCCCGTCGCCCTCGTAGTGCACATGCTCCGACTCACCGTCACCACTCAAGCGCTGAAAGACAATGGCGCTCACGGCTCGGCGAATGCGCGCTTGTTCGCTGGCGAGGCGGCGCGATTCCGACACGAGCACCTCACGTGCAATGCGCGGCCGGCGCGCGTCGAGGCGCTCTGTGAGCAGCAGCAGCATGCGCTGCGAGAGCATCGACGAATCCACTGCAGGCGGGGGCGCCGCATCCACCGCCACGCTATCGTACTCGTCGGCCCGCGCGATGCGCAGTGAGCGCGTTTCGCTCACCCCGAACTCGCGATTCGAGGCCGGATGCCGATCGCGCGCCACGGCGCGCACGTGCACGATGTCGCCGCCAACCAGCCCAAGCGATTCCAGGGTGGTGCGCACCGTCAGTGAATCGCGTCGCGTGCCATCGAGTTGTCGCTCACCCAGTACGACGGTACGCGCCGTGTACCGTTCCCCCGCCCCGCTGGTCACGATGAGTTCGAAACGTACGGTGGCGAGTCCCAGATCGTCGCGCGCGTCGGCCCGCAACAGCAGCGCGCCGGTGCTATCACGCTGCACCACGTCCTCGGTCGGTGAGAGCAACTGCACCTGCGGCAGCGAATCGGGCTGCGGCACGAGTGCGAGCACCCGATCGGTTCCCGACACATCATCACGGACGCGCACGGCGGACACGCGTGAGGGCATGACCACATCGAGGACCCACTGAACGCCATCGGCGCGCAGCAACACCGTTGGCGATGCGTCGGTCGATTCGCGCGGCCGGAGCCACTCGGCACGCAATCCCTCGAGCGCACCCGCAGCGGACAGCCGAATGCGGCTGCCCGGGAGCGCCTGTACTGTCCCCGAGTCGACGAGGGTACGCGCGGCCTTTCGCGAATACGCCGGAGGGATCACCTGCACGCGCCAGGGCGTCAGGCGGGACGTCGCAGCCGTGGGTGCGGTCGTGCGCGTCATCGCCCGGGTCTCGCGCCCCGCGGTCGCATTGGACGCCCGGGAGCGGTCGGTTGCCATCGACACGCGAAGCGTGGCCAGCATCATGAGCAGCAGCGCACCGGCGAGCACACCGGGGCCGCGCCACTGGTGTCGCTGCACCTGTTGCAGCCACACGCTCGCCGCGTGTGGTGAGACTTGCGCACGATGCGCCAGCCGCCGTTCCGTGTCCGCGGCGAGGGCACCCGGTGCATGCTCGACAAGGGTCACGAGCGCATGCGCGCTCGGTGCGCGCTCCTCGAGCCAGAGCGCCGCACGCACGAGAGAGACCTCGGGGTGTCGCGTGCGCACACGCCAGAAGACGATCGTCGCCGCCAGCGCCCCACCCATCAGCACCAGCGCCGCAACACGAGCGTCGAATGGCACCGCGCGTTGCGACGCCAGCAGCGCACACGCCGAGCCCACGGCACAGCCGCTGGCCACGGCGATCAGGAAGGCACGACCGCGCAGCACGCGCTCGAGACGATCTCGGACCTGCTGCACCTCGAGGCGCACACGCGACGCGCTTCCCGCCATGTCAGGCGTGGGCGCTGAGGTATTCGTCCCCGCCTCATCGGTCGCTCGTGCCGCCCCCCTCATGTGCGACGCCACCAGTGCTCGATCAGGAGCAGCAGCAGAGCTCCCACCAGCAACGCGCGGGTGAGCCACGGCGGCGATGCCGAGGCGGACTCCCGGTCGAGTGCGGAGCGCGACGCCAGTGCCGTTCGCGTGCCCGAAACGATCTCGGGTTCCAGGACGGCCTGCGAAAGGCGAGCGCGTACCGCGGGTTGGATTGCCTCGCCGCACGGCGCGGCGATGGCCTGCAGGACGCCGCGCGCCGAGGGAGTGAGCAACAGATCACCATCGGGCGCCGCGAACCCCACGGTGCGGACACACCCCTCGCCGAGTTGCGTCTCGGTCACCGCGGGGACTCCGTCGAGATACCAGGCGACCGCCCGTACCGAGGGCGCAGCCTCGCGCGATTCGCCCTCACGCGATTCGCCCTCGCGCCCCGGTCGCGTTTCGCGCACCGTCGAGACGAGGGCAACACCACGCGCGACCACACCGGTCCGCACGCCCATCGCGCCCGCCTGTGGCGCGGTCGAATCCTCCGGGATCGCCCGCGTTGCACCCGCAGCACGCGGCCAGCGCACCAACACACCGCCGGCTCGCGCGTGCGATGAGTCAGCGGCGGTCAGCGGAGCGGCGACGGTATCGCGCACGATTCGCACGGCGTCCGGCGCGGGCGATGCCGCGTCTGCAGGACGCGTCGCGCCGTAGGCCGCTGCCACCACGTCATCCGCGCCGCCCCGCACCACCTGAAGGTCGCGCCTCGGTGCAGCGCCACGTACCGAGTCCACGAGTGCGGCGGGGTTCGTCGCTGCCGGCACCACGCGCACCTGCACGTAACCGGGCCAGCCGGCGCGCACGACCGGCAGCGCGGCGCTCGCCGCATCGTCTTCGAGCGTGGTGAGCACGTGCAGCGCCAGGGAATCCGCGCGTGCCGCCGCGACGGGCGCGAGTCGTCGTGCCCGCAGCAAGGCGCCGGCGAGCGTCAGTTCCTGGTCCCGCGGTGCATCACGCATCGCGAGTCGCCGCGCCGAGTCTCGCAGAGCGTCGTCGAACGGCTCGGCACGCACCACCTCCGAACCAGTGCGCCACACGACGCCGGTCAGCGGTACAGGCGATGTGAACGCGGAGTCGATCACACGCCGCCATTCGCTCGTGGTGTCACGCGCGTGAGCGTCGATCACCAACACCCGAGAGACAGCGACCCGTTGTGGTGCGCATTGCACCCCACACAACGCGAGACCAGCGAGCAGGAGCACAAGCAACCGCAGCAACAACCAACGCACATCCTGCGGTCGCCGGGCGCGAGACACCGCTGTTGCGTCGCCAGCGTCGACGAAGCGCGTGGTGGGCAACACGAGCGTGGGCGGCGTTCCCACCGACAGCAGGTGCGCACCAACCAGCGCGAGCATCGCACCCGCCGTTACCCAAAGCACCCACGGGACAAGTACGGTCATGCCGACCGGCCCGTGATGTCACGTGCGGTGCCGACGGACACCTCGTGACCGCGCACCATCCGACGGACTGCGTGGGCGGGTGCCTCATCGCAACGCACTTCAACGTGCCGCGCTCCCGTCGCGTGGACGCGTCGCGCGACGTCGGCGCGCCACGCATCGAACTGCGTCCGATACGCGAGCCGACGTTCGCGTGTCAACACGCGTGTGGTCGGCGCATGCTCGGGGTCCTGCATCAGCCAGTCACCGACGGGAGGCTGCAGCTCGAGTGGATGAACGACCTGCACGACCAGCACTTCGCTCCCCGCGACCCGCGCTCTCGCGATGGCCGCCAGCAGCGCGGCCTCGTCACCAAGGGCGTCGGTGACCAATCCGATGCGTGCCCCAGCCGGCACGCGCGACAGCAGCGGAGCGAGCGGCGCGTCATCGCGCGGCGTGATCGACGCCAGCAGACGGGCGATACTGTGTACGGTGCCGCGACGCGTCCTCGGCGGCAGACGCTGTGGCTCCGGTCGCGTGCTCACAAGCAGTCCGACCGGATCGCCGCCGGCGTGCGCGGTCGCGGCGAGCCCCACGGCGAGGGCGCACGCGATGTCCCACTTGCTCGGCGCGGCATGCTGCGCCCAGGGTGGTGACGTCGCGTCGGACGAAGCCGGAAAGCCGAGCGATGCCGATGCATCGACGAGCAACCACGTCGGCACCCAGGCTCGCTCGTCGGTCACGCGCAGGTACGCGCGATCGCTGCGCGCCAGCAGTTTCCAATCGAGTCGCCGTGGATCGTCGCCTTGTCGGTACGCGCGATACTCGGTGAACTCGCCACTGGTACCGCGCTGATTCGCCCGATGCGTACCGGGCAATCCCGCGCACACCCGCTCGCGAGCCGGCCACGTCACGCCGCGCAGCGCGTCGAGCAGCAGACCGAGGGCGGGCGCGCGCACGGCGAGCCCGTCAGGCCGGCAACCGGCTCGATGGCGCGGGCACGTGCGCGAGCAGCGCGTCCACGAGCGGGTCCGACGTGACACCGTCTGCCTCGGCCGCGAAGTTCGGCAGCACCCGGTGGCGAAGCACCGGGTGTGCGACACGCCGTACATCGTCGGGCGACACCGCAACGCGTCCGTCGAGGAACGCGGCCGCCTTCGCGCCGAGAATGAGCGCTTGCCCCGCACGCGGCCCCGCCCCCCACCGCACGTACTGCGCGAGCAACGGCGGCGCATCGGCGGCACCGGGGCGCGTCGCGCGCACCAGCGACGCCGCGTAACGCAGCACGGTGTCCGCCACAACGACGTCACGCACACCGCGCTGCAACGCGAGCACGGCATCAGCCTCGATCACCGCCGTCGGCGCGGACGAGGCACGTCCCGTGGTGGCGCGCAGGATCTCCACTTCCTCGTCAGCCGTCGGATAGCCCACGCGAATGTCGAAGAGGAACCGATCCAGTTGCGCTTCGGGCAACGGATACGTGCCTTCCTGCTCGATCGGATTCTGCGTCGCGAGCACGAAGAACGGTTCAGGGAGCCGCATCGTCTCACCGGCCGCCGTCACGCTGTGTTCCTGCATGGCTTCGAGGAGCGCGGCCTGGGTGCGCGGCGGTGCGCGGTTGATTTCGTCGGCCAGCACGATGTTCGCGAACAGTGGTCCGCGCACGAACCGAAACGCACGTCGCCCGTGTGCATCCTCCTCAAGCAGCTCGGTGCCTGTGATGTCACTCGGCACGAGATCGGGCGTGAACTGGATGCGCCGAAACGCGAGGTGCATCGTCTCGGCGAGTGTGCGAATCATGAGCGTCTTCGCGAGACCGGGCACCCCGACGAGCAGGGCATGACCGCCGGCCGCCATCGCCATGAGGATCTGCTCGACCACCTCGTCCTGGCCAATGACGCGACGTGCGATTTCACCTCGCACCGCCGCCATGACGGGGGCGAGGGCCTCGGGGGCGCTGGCGTCGGGCATCAGTGCCGCCGGGGTCGTGCGTCAGCGAACGGGACGACGACGACGCAGGTGCACCAGCACGGTCGTGCCGGCGCGCACGCCGACCGCCTCGCACGTCTGCGTCTCGTCACGCACTTCACCGCCGCGCACTTTGGCCACGTACTCCGAGGCGTCGGACTCGCTCCCGTGCAGTGCGGCCAGCGTCGCCGTCTTGACGGTTCGCAGCGGTGTGGTGCGCGCCACGCGCAGACGCACGGCGTCCCACGCCTCGTGCAGCTGCCCACGAATCACGAACGCGTCCGTCGCATCACCGGCGAGATCGATCATGTCGCCGTGCGTGCGCAACTGCGTCACGAACGGCTCGTTGGCGGCCGCACTCACGAGGCGGTCCCGGCCGACGCCCCGTCGCCCGCGTCAAGCGCGAGTGCGGGCGGTGGCTCCGGCGGCGCCGGCGGCAGTGTGGAGAGGAACCGCGCCACCTGCGCGTCGAACATGTAGGACGAGCCACTCACGCGCGTGACGCCGTCGGCGGTCGGCTGCGCACCAATGGCGATCTCTTCGCCGCCCTGGCCACGGAAAGTGGCCCACCCTGCCCCCTGCTTCTCGGGGAAGGCCGTGTAGATCCCGTTGCGCCGCGTGAAGAACTCGGTCGCGGCCTCGATGACGGCGTCCGGCGACAGCGTCGTCCGGACGTCCTGAAGGGTGCGTGCGCTCTGCTGGTGGGCCATCCCCGAACGTTATGTCCGGGGCCGCTTGGGGGACAGGGGACGCACCTCAACCCGGGCCTGCAGCGCGTGTGCGGGCGTGTGCACCATGTGCGCGACCACCTCCGCCACGTCCTCCGGCTCGAGCATCCACGTGCGGTCGGTGCCGGCGGGGAACAGGTCGGTGTCCACCGACCCCGGCATGACCACCGAGACCTTCACGCCGGCGTCGCGCACTTCGAGCATGAGCGAATCGACGAAGCCCATCACGAAATGCTTCGTCCCCGCATAGCAACTGCCACCGACGAACGTATTGCGTCCCGCGAGTGAACCAATGGTGATCACGTGCCCACTGCCTCGCGCAACCATCGCCGGCAGCACGGCGCGTGTGACGTGGTAGAGCGCGTTGATGTTCACATCGACCTGCGCGTGCCACTCGTCGGGCGTGAGTTGCAGGAAGGGCTTCATCACCGCGAGCCCGGCATTGTTGATCAGCACCTCGGGGGCGAGCCCGTCGAGTGCAGCGGCGATTGCCGACGGATCGCGCAGGTCGAGCGGCACACACCGGCACTGCGCACCGCGCGCCGAAGCGGCCGCCGACACTTCGGCCAGCGCCGCCGGATCGCGCGCGGTGAGCAGCAAGTCGTGCGTTGGCGCAAGCGCGAGCGCGATGGCGCGGCCGATGCCGCGCGAGGCGCCCGTGATGAGCGCCGAGGGACGAGAAGGCGTGTTGGTCATAAGACCAACTTAACGCCGCTCGCTCCCCAGCCGTGCCTGATCAATCGCGCGCTGCACATCGCGCCAGTCGTAGATGTGAAAGCGTGCCGTGTTTGTCATCATCACGAGCACACCCTGCGGGAACCGGTCGCCGAGCGGCGCGGCCGTCACTTCGAGGCCGTCGGTCTCCGTCGCGCGCACGGGAATCACGGCCAACGGCTCGTGGCGATGCGGGTCGCCGTCGGTGCCCTCACGCGCGAACACCTGCACGCGATGCCCCTGCTGATCGCTCAACAGAAGATAGCCCGTACCAGCACCGGTCTCGTAGATCGCGAGTCCTTCGTGATCCTCGACGACACCACGTGTCGCGAAGAGCGCAAGCTCCCGATTGCCGCTGTCGGGTTCGGCGAAGTACTTGCGCACGCCCACGTTTTCGTCGCTGAAGTACACGTACCCGAGTTCGTCATCGACCGTGATGGCCTCGATCTCCTTGCGCCCGCTGAACGTTCCGAACGCGCGCACACGCTCGCCGCGTACCGTCCCGTTCTCGCCAGCGACGAGTCGGTACTGCCACAGGTACGACCCGTCGGTGGGACCACTCTTGCCGCCCACGATGGCGAAGACCGTGCCGTCACTCGGGCGGCGATAGAGCGACACGCCCATGGGCGCACGCGTGGTATCGCCGTCGAACACGGGGATGCCACCACCGTCGATGGGGCGCATCTCCGGAAGCGCGAACACGCGCAGCATGAGTCGGTTGCGCTCGGTGGCGACCGCGATGTCGAGCGTATCCGTGCCGATCACCACGCGCTGCGCGATATCGATGTTGTTCATGCGCTGCAACGGCGTCACGGAGCGTTGCCGATCGATGCGGCCGTCGAGCGAGAACACGTAGACGCCGCCGTCCGTGTCGCCCTTGTCGGTCCCGAGGATGAGCGACGCCGCCGGATCACTCGGGTGCAGCCAGATGGCTGGATCGTCGGAGTCGACCTTGACCGAATCGGTGATCACGATGGGCACGAGCGTATCGGCTACGAGCGGCAACGCGGCGCTCGCCGTCACGGCGGCGCTGTCAGCCGCTCCTGGGGCGGGCTGGTCGGCTGGCGCACACGCGGCCAGCAGCAGCAGCATCGGGAGGGGGACGCGAGCGAAGGATCGGGGCATCGGAGGCACAGAGGGGAGAGAACGTCGGGTGGCGCGGGACGCGCGGAACCTTGAAGCCGCGCGGCGGCGCGCCAAGCACCGTGACCATCTCGTTACACGCGGTCCGAACCAGCCCTCGCGAACAGGCCATGGATACACGTTCGTGACATGGTAACGACGCGACGGTGACATGCGACACCGAACCTTGAGCGTCCTTTCGGCCGCCTCCGGACGAATGGCGCTGTCCCTCCCCTGGCTTCGTGCCCATGTCCATGTCTTTGTTTGCTCGCCGCCTCGCCGTTGCGCTTGGCATTCTCCTGTTCGCGTCGGCGACGCCGGCGGCCGCGCAGGGCGCGATCTCCGGCCTCGTCGTGGATGACGCGAACGGCCTCGCCCTCGCCGGCGTCCTCGTGCGCCTGCAGGCGCTCGATCGCGCGGCGGTGACCGACCAGACCGGTCGCTTCGTGTTCACGCGCGTTCCGGCCGGCCGCCAGTCGCTGGTGACACGCTACCTGGGCTACGCGCCGGTCACGCAGACGGTCGAGGTGGGCACCACGGGGACCGTCACGGTCACGATTCGCATCAAGGCCGCCGAAACCACGCTCGGCGCCGTCAGTGTCGTGGCGTCGCGTACCGGGCAGGCCGCCGCGCTCAGCCAGCAGCAGAACGCGGCCAACGTCACCAACGTCATCGCCGCCGACCAGATCGGTCGCTTCCCGGACGCGAACATCGGTGACGCGCTCAAGCGCGTCCCGGGCATCACCATCGCGCTCGACCAGGGCGAGGCCCGCTTTGGCTCGATCCGTGGCACGGAGCCGCGCTTCAACAGCGTCATGGTGAACGGCGAGCGCGTCCCATCGGCCGAGGCCGAGGTGCGTGAGGTGCAGCTCGACCTCATTCCGGCCGACATGGTGCAGGCGCTCGAGGTCAACAAGACGCTCACGCCCGACATGGACGCCGACGCGATCGGCGGTGCGGTGAATGTGGTCACGCGCGCTGCGCCGACCGGCTTCCGTCTCTCCGCGACGAGCGGCAGCGGCTACAACTTCATCCGCAACAAGCCGGTGCTGGTCGGCGCGCTTGTGGCGGGTAACCGGTTCCTCGACAACCGGCTCGGCATCATCGCGAGCGCGTCCTACTACGATCAGCAGTTCGGGTCGGATAACAAGGAAGGCACGTGGGACAAGACCGACGCCGGTCAGGCGTTCATGAACCAGTTCGACCTGCGCCGCTACGACGTGCAGCGCACGCGTCGCTCGATGTCGGCGTCGCTCGACTATCGGTTCAACGAAAACAACACCATCACGCTGCGCTCGCTCTACAACAGCCGCGATGACTGGGAGAATCGCTTCCGGGCGCGCTACATCCTGGGCACGCCGAACGCGCAGGGGGTGCAGACCACGGAAATCCGCCGCCAGACGAAGGGTGGTGGCCCGGACGATCGTCTGCAGAACGCCCGTCTCGAGGACCAGCGCACGCAGAGTCATCAGCTCTCGGGTGAACACCTGCTGCGCGGCCGCGCGACGCTGACGTGGTCGGGTAGCATTGCGCGCGCGTCGGAGTCGCGCCCGGACGAACGCTACATTGACTGGCGCGTGCGCAACGTCGCGATCCAGCCGAACTACACCGACGAGCAGAACCCGCAGTTCAATGCGGTGAACCCCGCTGCTGTGCAGCCCTCGGCGTTCACGTTCCGCCGCATCGAACAGCTCGAGAGCTTCACGCAGGACGCGGACCGCAACGGTCGCGTGGACCTGCTGCTGCCGCTGCGCGAAGGCGATAATGGAACGCGCCTCAAGTTCGGCGCGCGCTACCGCGGCAAGGAAAAGCTGCGCGACAACAGCTACAACTTCGCCACGCCGCGCACGTCGCTCGGCAACCTGGCAGCCAACGGCGCGCAGGACTTCTCGGTCTCGAACAACCTCGCGGGCAACTACGCGTACGGCACCTTCAGCTCGCCCGAGTTCCTCGCCAACCTCGACCTCTTCAATTCGGCCGCGTTCACGCTCGCCGACCAGCCGGCCGAGTACGCTGCTGGCAACTTCGACGCCGAAGAGCGCATCAGCGCCGGCTACGGCATGATCGAGCAGAAGTTCGGCCCGAAGGTGAGCGCCGTTGCCGGCGTGCGCGTGGAGCGCACGAGCGTCGACTACAACGGCTTCGAATACAACGTCGACAACGACAACGTCACGCCCACCGTCGGCAGCCAGAACTACACCGACATCCTGCCCAGCCTCAATGTTCGCTGGGACGTGTCGCCGAGCACCGTGGTGCGCGGTGCGTGGACGAATGCACTGGCTCGTCCGAACTACTTCGATCTCGTCCCCTACCGCGAGATCAGCCTCGAAGACAACGAGCTTGCCACCGGCAATCCGAACCTCAAGCCGACGCGCTCGATGAACTTCGATCTCTCGATCGAGAAGTACTACAGCAATGTCGGCCTGATCTCGGCGGGCGTGTTCTACAAGGACATCACCGATTTCATCTTCAACTTCACGCAGTTCCAGCAGCGTGACCCGGTCACGGGGCAGACCTTCGCGCAGATCAGCCAGCCGCGCAACGGCGCCGGCGCCACGCTCGCGGGCGCCGAGTTCGCGATCCAGCGCCAGCTCGACTTCCTCCCGGGGCTGCTCCAGTACCTCGGCGTGTACGCCAACTACACGATCAACGAGTCGAGCGTCAACGGCCTCGAGATCGAGGGGCGCGAGAACGAGGACCTGCCGCTGCTCGGTACGGCGCGTCACAGCGGCAACGTGTCGTTCTCCTTCGACGCCCCGCGCGTGACGATGCGCCTCGCGGTGAACTACCAGAGCGAGTCGCTCGACGCTGGCGAAGGCGGCTACAACGAGGATGCCTTCTTCGACCGCTGGGCCGACCGCCGCACCGACATCGATGCCAACGCGACGGTGCGCATCACACCGACGATGCAGTTCTTCCTCGAGGCGAACAACCTGAACAACCGCCCGCTCCGCTTCTACCAGGGCACGCGCGGTCGCCTCATGCAGGACGAGTTCTACGGCCGCCGCATCCAGACGGGCTTCAAGTTCGATTTCTGATCGCGGCGCGTGGCGATGCAACAAGCGGGGGGCGGCCACAATCGGTCGCCCCCCGTTTTCGTCATGTCGTTGTGGTGAACTGCGGAACGCGAAAGCACGAAGGGCGCGAGGAACGCGAGAACAACTCGTTCTCTTCGCGTCCTTCGCGCCTTCGCGTCCCGCAGTTCTCTCCGTCGAGAGCGGCCGCCGCCGCCCGACCAGCGATCAGCCCACCAGCCGCGCCGCCAGGTACGCCTTGAGCTGCGCCGTGCTCACCCGCTCCTGCGCCAGCGAGTCGCGCTCACGCACCGTGACCGAGTCACTGCCCGCGCTGTCACCGTCCACCGTGATGCAGAACGGCGTCCCGACTTCGTCCTGACGACGGTAGCGCTTGCCGATGGAGCCCGTCTCGTCGTAGTCCACCGTCATGGCGCCGCGCAGATCGTTCTGGATGCGCTTCGCCATCTCGGGCTGACCGTCCTTCTTGGTGAGCGGGAACACCGCCGCCTTGATGGGCGCGAGGAACGGCGCGATGCCCAGCACCGTGCGGCCCTCGTCTTCGCCCTCCACCGTCTCTTCGCGGTACGCGTTCACCAGCACCGCGAGCGTGACGCGGTCGGCTCCGACCGACGTCTCCACGACGTACGGCACGTAGCGCTTGTTGTTCGGCTGATCGAAGTACTCGAGCTTCTTCCCCGAGAACTGCTGGTGCTGCGTGAGATCGAAATCGGAGCGGTTGTGAATGCCCTCGATTTCCTGGAAGCCGAGTGTGCCACCAAAGTCGAACTGCACATCGAACGCCGCGCGGGCGTAGTGCGCGAGCTCCTGCGCGGTGTGCTGGTGGAAGTGCAGGCGGTCGTGCGAGAGCCCGAGCCCCTGATGCCACGCCATGCGCGCCGCCTTCCAGTGCTCGAACCACTCCATGTCGGTGCCGGGCTCGACGAAGAACTGCATCTCCATCTGCTCGAACTCGCGCGTGCGGAAGATGAAGTTGCCCGGCGTGATCTCGTTGCGGAACGCCTTGCCGATCTGCGCGATGCCGAAGGGCACCTTCTGGCGCGTGCTCTGCTGCACGTTCAGGAAGTTCACGAAGATCCCCTGCGCCGTCTCCGGACGCAGGTACACCGTGGCCGCACTCTCCTCGAGCGGGCCCATGAACGTCTTGAACATCAGGTTGAACTGTCGTGGCTCCGTGAGCTGACAGGCGTCATGCTGCCCAGGCTGCTTGCTCGGCTTCTGCGGGCAGCGCGCGTCTTCGAGCTTGTCGGCGCGGAAGCGGCCCTTGCACGTCTTGCAGTCCACGAGCGGGTCCACGAAGCCGCCCACGTGACCGCTGGCTTCCCAGGTGCGCGGATGCATGAGGATGGCCGCGTCGAGCCCCTCGACATCGTCGCGGCGCACCATCGACTGCCACCAGTGCTCCTTCAGGTTGCGCTTGAGCTCGACGCCCAGCGGCCCATAATCCCACACCGATCCCGTGCCGCCGTAGATCTCCGACGACTGGAAGATGAAGCCGCGTCGCTTGCAGAGCGACACGAGTTTGTCCATCACATCGGGGTGCGCAGGCATACCGGTCAGGGGGTTGGGGACGTGGCGGCCACGAGGTGCGCGACGATGGCATCGCCGTGGTCGCGGCCGTTTTCGATGAAGATGCGATTCGCGTCGAACCCCGACGCGATGACTCCCGCAAGGTAGACGCCGGGGACCGGCGTCGCCATCGTGGCGGGATCGTGCGCCGGTACCCCCGTCGTCGGATCGATGGGCACGCCGAGCGACGCCAGCAAGCCGGTCTCCGGCAGATAGCCGGTGAGCAGATAGACCTGCGTGGCGGGCAGCTTCTGTTCGCCGTCGGGGCCCTGAATCAGCACCGACTCCGCGCCGATCCGCACCACACGCGAGCGGAAGTGTCCCGTGATGCTGCCGTCCGCGAGCCGGTTCTGGATGATGGGGCGCACCCACGGCTTCACCCGCGCGTCCACCTCCGCTTCGAAGTGCACGAGGTGCACCCGTGCCTCGGCGCGAAAGAGCTCGAGCGCCGCGTCTACCGCCGAGTTGCCGCCGCCCACCACCACGACGGGCTCACGCCACGCGTAGTGCCCCTCCACGTAGCCATGCCGCACGTGCGGCTGCTCCTCACCCGGCACCCCGAGCCGATTGGGCTGGCCGAAATAACCTGTCGCGATACACACCGCGTGCGCGTGCGTCACATGCGACAGACCCGTTCGCGTCGCGGTGTGCAGCGCGTAGCGCGGAGCGCGCGCGGCCGCCGCGGATGCGCTCGCGTCCGGCAGCATCTCAATCTGCGTCACGGTCTCGTACTGTCGCACCGGCAGATCGAAGTGCGACGCCACCATGCGGTAGTACGCCAGCGCATCACGGCGTGTGGGCTTCTCCTCGGGCACCACGAAGGGCAGCCCACCGATCGACAGTCGCTCGGCGGTGGAAAAGAACGTCATGTACGTCGGATACGACGCAATCCCCGACACGATCGGCCCACGATCGAACAGCACCGGGCGCAGCCCGGCCTTGATGGCCGCGATGCCGACCGCGAGCCCGCAGGGGCCAGCGCCAACGATTGCGAGATCCACCGTTGGCGCCAACACGGGCTCGGCTCCTTGCCCCGCCACCGTCACGCGACGCTCGCGCGCGCCTCGATGATCTGGTCGCGCCGCGTCCCGACACTCACGTACGTGATCGGCACATCGATGGCGGCTTCCATGCGATCGAGATACGCACGCGCCGCCGACGGCAGATCGGAGAGCGAGCGTGCCGTGCTCGTGTCGGTCTTCCAGCCGTCGGTCCACTCGAGCACCGGTACAGCGCGCTCCAGCAACTCCAGATCGGCCGGGAACTCGGTGTAGTGTTCGCCGTCCACTTCGTAGCCGGTGCACACCGCGATGCGATCGAGCGTATCGAGCACATCGAGCTTGGTGACGGCGAGCCCGGTGAGCCCGTTCACGCGCGCAGCGTAGCGCACGACGACATCGTCGAACCAGCCACAACGACGCGGCCGTCCCGTGGTGGCGCCGTACTCGTTGCCAAGCTTCCGCACTTCGCTCTGCAACGGCTCGGCCAGTTCGGTGGGCAGCGGGCCATTGCCCACGCGCGTCGTGTAGGCCTTCACCACACCGAGCGCCGCGTGAATCGCACGCGGCCCGATACCAACGCCCACGGCCGCGCCGCCCGCCGTGGTGTTGCTCGACGTCACGAACGGATACGTGCCATGATCGACATCGAGCAGCGAGCCCTGTGCCCCTTCAAGCAGCACGGCGGCCCCGCTCTTGACCGCGTTATGCACGCACAGACCCACGTCATCGGCGAGCGCCAGCAGACGCGGGCCCACGCGGCCGAGCGTCTCGAGCGTGTCGTCCACATTCGCGCGCACATCACTGCCCATGGCCGCGAGTCGCTCGTTCGCGTGCGCCACGCCGCGCGTCACCTGTTCGCGCAACCGTTCAGGCCAGCGCAGGTCGAGCACACGCACACCGCGGCGCGCGATCTTGTCTTCGTAGGTCGGCCCGATGCCGCGTCCCGTGGTGCCGATCGCCTTGGACGCCGCGCTCGCCTGGTCCATGGCCTTGTGATACGGCAGCACAAGCTGCGCACGCTCGCTCACGTAGAGGCGACCCTCCACCTCCACGCCGTCTTCGACCAGACCGTCGATTTCGTGAAAGAGCGTCTCGGGATCGAGCACCACACCGTTACCGATCGCGCAGCGGACGCCTTCGTGCAGAATGCCGCTCGGCACCTGATGCAGCACGAATGAGCGATCGCTGATGTGCACCGTGTGGCCGGCGTTGGCGCCACCCTGGTAGCGCACGACCCAATCGGCCCGCTCGGCGAGCA
>ERZ1066122.294-NODE-294-length-53852-cov-14.372456_pt1 | contig 53852 bp, 48 predicted proteins | sample MGYA00382769_ERZ1066122 | MGnify/ENA primary metagenome ERZ1066122 (study PRJEB33369, sample SAMEA5778352) | biofilm metagenome | biome: Industrial cooling water; feature: Water cooling tower basin; material: Biofilm | place: United Arab Emirates | collected... | reverse complement strand
TTTGGCGGGGAAGCGGGCGGGCTTGCAGTGCAGGCCCTGCCGAGCGCGGGTGAATATCTCAATCTGGTGATGCAGTTTATTCTCGGCTTCGGGGTAACGTTCCTGCTGCCGGTGCTGCTGTTGCTGTTGCACCGCGCCGGGATCATCACCCGGGCGCAGATGATCACCGCGCGGCGTTACGTCATCGTCGGCATCTTCGTGATTGCCGCGATTGTCACGCCCCCCGATCCGGGTTCGCAGATCATCCTCGCGATCCCGCTCTGGATGCTGTTCGAAGCCTCGCTGTTGCTGATGCGCTTGCAGGAAGGCGCCGTTGCCGCCGACAAGGCGGCGCGCGAGGCCGAGTTGGCGGCGGAGAAAGCCGCGGCGGAGTAATTACTCGCCGCGCGCGTCCACCCGCACGCCGCCGATCCATACTTGCAGCACGCGGGTCTGGCGCAATTCCTCGAGCGAGGCGATCAGGGGATCGCGATCGACGAAGATAAAGTCCGCGCGCTCGCCAACGGCCAGCCGCCCGAACCGCCCGTCGGCAAAGCCGGCAAAGGCCGCATCCTTGGTGAACCCCGCGAGCGCGACTTCGCGACTGACTGTTTGCTGCGGGAACCACCCGCCAAAGGGTTCTCCCTTGGCATCGGTGCGGCTGATCGCGGCGGCCATCCCGGCGAAAGGATCGGCGGGTTCGACCGGCGCATCCGATCCGAAGGCCAGCCGCCCGCCGGCGGCAAGGATGCTGCGCCACGGATAGGCCCCGGTCAGCCGATCCGGGCCAAGCCGGGCTTCGGCCATCAGCCGGTCGGAGGTCTGGTGGAGCGGCTGGACCGAGGCGATCACGCCATGCTTGCCCATCAGCGGCAGATCGGCTGGATCAATGATCTGGGCGTGTTCAATCCGCCAGCGGCGATCACCCTGATAGCTTTCCGAAAGTTCCTCGATAGCGGTGAGCACGTCGGCATTGGCGGCATCGCCAATGGCGTGCACCGCGGTCTGGAAGCCATCCATCGCCGCACGGCTCATCAGGTTGCGGAGCTGCGCCGGGGTGAGCAGCGGCAACCCGCGCGTGCCCGGTTCATCGGCATAGGGCTGCTTGAGCGCCGCGCCGCGCGATCCCAGCGCGCCATCGAGGTAAAGCTTGACGCCCCCCATCCGCAGCCGATCCTCATAGAGCCACGGGCCCGGCCCTTGTCCGGCCATCAGTTCGAGCGTCTCGATGCTGTCGGCATAGGACATGATCCGCACTTGCAAGCGCCCGGCATCGCCCGCGCGCCGGAAGGTTTCCCAATCGGCCGGGCTGGTGCCCATATCCGCCACCGCCGTCACGCCGCGCGCGATGAGAGCTTTCTGGAATTCGGCAAAGGCGAGATCGCGGTCCTTGGGGCGCGGCGCGGGGATGACCTTGGTGACAAGATCGCCCGCCCGGTCGACAAACACGCCCTGCGGCTTGCCGGCAGCATCGCGGATGATCCGCCCGCCGGCCGGATCAGCGGTTTTGGCGGTGATCCCGGCGCGCTCGATCGCGAGGGAGTTGGCCCATGCGGCGTGGTTATCCGCGCGGTCGAGCCAGACCGGACGATCCGACACCACACTGTCGAGTTCGGCGGCGGTGGGAAAACGCCCGAGGCCCCACTTTTCCTGATTCCAACCGCGCCCCAGAATCCACGGACGACCCGGATTTTCCTCCGCAAAAGTTTTGATCCTGGCGAGCGCATCCTCAAGCGAGGTCGTGTCCGAGAGGTCGAGCGTCAGCGCGGCAAAGCCGATCCCCATGACATGGACATGGGCATCAATCATGCCCGGCAGCAGCACCTGTCCCTTGCCGTCGAGCAGATAGTCGACCTTGGCGGGGCGCTTGTCCTTGCGCGCCAGCAATTGGGTGACGCGCCCTTCATCATCGAACATCAGCCCGGTGAAGCGCACCACTTCACCCTTTTCGTCGAGCGTGATGCCGTCGACATTATCAATCAGCGTGTCGGCGAGCGCCGGGCTGGCGGTCAGGGCGAGAGCGAATGCGCTGACGGCGGCGGCAGCAAAATGGTGGCGGAACATCAGGAATCCTTTGGCGCAAAGATGGCGGGACAGGCGCTTGCCGCGCGCGGCCACTGCCCCGCCATCCGTGCGCTTTTCGCGGCGCTTTCAGGCAAGGCGTGGGCTGTCTTGGTGGTCATGTCGGGCGACGGCCTATCGCGGATCGGCGCGCTTGCCAATGATGCGCGCATGCCGGCCAAGAGGAAAGTTGCCTCACGCCGCGTAAGGGCTTAACGCGCGGGCATTATGTCAGCGACAGCCCCTACTCTTGCGCCTTCGGGCCTCCCGGTCGCCACGCCGGCCGATCTCACTCTCGATACCGTGCGCGCCGCAGCGGCACGTATTGGCGATGCGGTGGTCAAGACGCCGCTGATGCATTCGATCACCCTGTCGCAGATCACCGGTGCGGATATCTGGCTGAAGTTCGAAAACCTCCAGTTCACTGCCGCCTACAAGGAACGCGGCGCGCTCAATGCGCTGCTCCAACTGACCGACGAACAGCGCGCCCGCGGCGTGATTGCCGCTTCGGCGGGAAACCATTCGCAGGGCCTGTCCTATCACGGCACGCGGCTTGGCGTGCCGGTCACCATCGTCATGCCGCGCACCACGCCGACGGTGAAGGTGATGCAAACCGAAAGCGTCGGCGGCAAGGTCGTGCTGCATGGCGAGACCTTCGATGAAGCCTATGCCCATGCGCGCAAGCTCGAAGGCGAGCTTGGGCTGACCTTTGTGCACCCCTTTGATGATCCGCGCGTCGCCGCAGGGGCGGGGACTGTCGCGCTCGAAATGCTGGAGGAAAAGCAGGATTTCGATTGCATCGTCACCCCGATTGGCGGCGGCGGGCTGATTTCGGGCATGTCCACCGTAGCGAAGGCCGTGAACCCGGCGATCGAAGTGGTGGGCGTGCAGGCCGCGCTGTTCCCGTCGATGTATGCCCGGATCAAGGGCGAGACCCACGAGTGCGGCGGCGATACCCTGGCCGAAGGCATCGCGGTCAAATATCCGGGCGACTTCACCGCACAGGTGATTGCCGAGCGAGTCGATGACATTTTGCTGGTGGACGAACCGGCGCTGGAAAAAGCCGTCGCGCTGCTGCTCCAGATCGAAAAGACCGTGGTTGAAGGAGCCGGTGCGGCTGGGCTAGCCGCGGTGCTGGCCAACCCTGAAAGGTTCGCGGGCAAGACCATCGGCCTCGTGCTGTGCGGCGGCAATATCGACACCCGCCTGCTCGCCAATGTGCTGCTGCGCGATCTGGCGCGGCAGGGGCGGCTGGCGCGGCTTCGGATCACGCTACAAGATCGCCCCGGCGCGCTGTTCCGGGTGATGCGTCTGTTTGACGAACACAACGTCAACATCATCGAGATCTATCACCAGCGGATATTCACCACCTTGCCCGCCAAGGGGCTGATCACCGATATCGAGTGCGAAGCGCGCGATGCGCAGCAGGTTGATGATCTGGTCGAAGCGCTGCGCGACAAAGGCTACTCGGTCCAGCTTGTCGAGCTGGGCTGAACTGCCCCATTTCGACGCTATTGTGTATGATTTTGCGTCAGTCTGTGCAGGCTGCGCCATTATTTGTGTCGATTTATGGTTAAGGGACTTTAACGCGGGAACCTGTGCAGGCATAAGATTTTCTTAACCTATAACGTCGCGCTGATTCAGCACTGGGATTGAGCACAAGCCTGTGACCGCACCGATCCGCTTCCCTCGCTTCTTTGTGACAAGCCCGGCGCCGTGCCCGTACTTGCCGGGGCGGAGTGAGCGGAAGGTTTTCACCGAGCTCAAAGGCCCGCACGCCGATCAACTCAACGAAGCGCTGGGCCGCATCGGTTTCCGCCGCAGCCAGACGGTCGCCTACCGCCCGAGCTGCCTTGATTGTCAGGCCTGTGTCTCGGTGCGGGTGGTGGCGGATCAGTTTCGGGCCTCGGGCACCCAGAAGCGCGATTTGAAGCGCAATGGCGATCTGGTGGTCAGCGAATGCCGCCCCTGGGCCACCGAAGAGCAATTCGCCCTGCTCGCGCGCTATCTCGCCGCGCGCCATCCCGATGGCGGTATGAGCCAGATGGACGAGCTCGATTACGCCGACATGATCGAGCACACCCCCGTCACCACGGTGGTGACAGAATATCGCGAACCGGGTGTGGATGGCGAGCCCGGCCGGCTGGTCGGCGCGTGTCTCACTGACCGGCAGAGCGATGGTCTGTCGATGATCTATTCCTTCTACGAGCCCGACCGGCCCGAGCGCATGGGGCTTGGCAACTTCATCATCCTCGATCATATCCGCCGTGCGGCGGCCGAGGGCCTGCCCTATGTCTATCTCGGCTATTGGGTGGAAGGCAGTCCGCGGATGCAGTACAAGGTGCGCTATCGCCCGCTTGAAAAGCTCACCCGTGATGGCTGGCAAGTGATGGATACAGACGAACAGCGCGCCTTGATTGCCGAAGCGATCGCGCCGCGCCGCGCCTCGGCTGCATCGCTCGCCGGTATTCGGGGCAAGGATGGCCAGCCTGCCAAGTTCCCGGAAAGTTGATCGTCCTCACCTGCTGACGCTCTCCTTTTGCCTTGCGACGTCGGTGGGCGCAGGGCTTTCGGGCAGCGCCTGTCTCGCTGCGCAAGTCCCGCTTTCGCCGCAAACGCAGGTGCAGGAATCGCCTGCTGCCGGTGATGATCCGCCAGATGATACCGGGGCCGAAACCGATCAGGCCGAAGAGGCCGAGACCCCTGACGCTGCGGAACCGGGCGACGAGCCCGATGAGACACGCCCGGCGCAAGAGCCTGCGCCCCCCCAACCGGTGCCGCGCACGCTCGATGATCTGATCCCTGATGACGCGGTGCGGAGCCCGGATAGCTGGGCGCTCGCCGGTGCGCCGCTCGGGCCCGAGCCGCCGCCCGCAGTGCCTCCGGCGCTTGACGCGCTGGCGCAGGGTGGCGATCCGACCGATGCCGCACTCGCTGCGCTCGAGGCGCCCGAGCTGGTTGCCTCTGCCGATGCCATTGCCCAGCAATTGGATGATTTCGCGCTCTCGCTCCCCGAACCGCTGGAGACGGATGCCGAGGGCGAGGCTTTCGCCCAACTTGCTTTGCCCGAGCTTGAGCAAGCGGTTGATCTGGCAGAGTTCCCGCTCACCGAAACCGTGACGCTGGCGTTCCCGGCCGATCCCGCCGCACTGCCCGAGCGTGAGGCGATTACCGCGCGCTTCCGGCAATTGTCCGCGCTGGCCCAGCTTCAGCGCGAGGCTGACACGATCCCGCAGATCATCGCCCGTGCGCGCGCCGATGCCGATTTGCTCGACGAGATCCTTGCCGCCTACGGCTATTACGGCAGCGAGGTGGTGCGCCAGCTTTCGGGCGGACGCGGATCGCGCGATAATGGCACCGAAAACCGCGATGATGCGGTGCGCGGCGCGGTGCGGTTCGATATCTATCCCGGCCCGCAATTCCGCTTCGGTGCGATTGATCTGGGCAAGCTCGAACGCCTTCCTGCCGACGATCTGGCCCCGCTGCGCGATGCCCTCGGGCTGAAGGTCGGCGATCCGGTGCTGGCGGACCGCATCATTGCGGGAAGAGAAGCGCTTGATCTTGCGCTGGGAGAGAACGGCTACCCCTTTGCCACATTGGGTGAGCCCGATCTGCTGATCGATCATGATCGCGAAGAGGGCGATCTGACCCTGCCGGTCGACCCACGCGGCCGCTATGTCTTTGCCGGGGTGACGAGCAGCGATCCCGATTTCCTGAGCGGGCGGCACCTAGCACGGATTGCGCGCTTCGAGCCGGGCGATCTCTACCGCGAAAGCCTCGAAACCGATCTGCGGCGGGCGATCCTCGCAACCGGCCTTGTTTCCAGCGTCACCATCACCCCGCGCGAAAGCGTGCCGCCCCGCGGCGAGGAACCGGGCGAGGTCGCGATCGATGTCGCGTTCGAACGGGCGCCGCTGCGCACGGTGACCGCCGGTATCGGCTATGGTACCGAGGACGGGATCAAGGCCGAGGCGACGTGGGAGCATCGCAACCTGTTCCCGCCCGAAGGCGCTTTGCGGCTGCGCGGCATTGTCGGCACGCGCGAACTGCTCGCCAATATCGGCTTCAAGCGCAACAATTTCCGCGGCCGCGATCAGGTGCTGTTCTTCGATCTGTTCGCGAGCGATATCAATACGGTGGCGGTGGAGTCGCGCACGCTCGGGGTGCGCGGCACCTTCGAGCGCCTGTCCAACTTCCTGTTCCAGAAGGAATTCAGCTGGCAGATCGGGGCCGAAGCCTTGTTCACCGAAGAGCGCAACCGCACCGTGCGGATTGCGCCCGATGCGGCCACGCCGCGCCGCAGCTTCACCATCGCCGGGCTGTTCGGCAGCGCCACGATCGATCAGAGCGATGATCTGCTCGATCCGACGAGCGGCTATCGCGCCACCTTGTTTCTCGCTCCGGAATCCTCGCGCAGCGAAGGCGTGCAGGATTTCTATCTGCGCGCCCAATTGGATGCGGCGGCCTACAAATCGATCGGCGACGCGACGGTGCTGGCGGGCCGGGTGCGCGCGGCCACCATTCAGGGCGCGGATCTGGCCAATGTGGCGCCGTCGCGGCGGCTCTATGGCGGCGGCGGCGCATCGGTGCGCGGCTATGGCTTCCAGGGCGTTGGCCCGCGCGATGAGCGCGGCGAGGCCACCGGCGGTGCGGCGTTGCTCGAAGCCTCCATCGAAGCGCGCATCAACACCGGTCTGCTTGGCGGTGCGGTGCAAGTCGTGCCTTTCTTTGACATTGGCAGCGTGAGCCGCCGTTCGGTGCCCAATTTCGATTTCATCCGCTACGCCGCCGGGCTTGGCGTGCGTTACAAGACAAGCTTTGGCCCGATCCGCATCGATGTGGGCGTGCCGCTCAACCGCAGCGAGTTCGATGCGCCGGTGGTGGTCTTCGTGGGTCTGGGGCAGGCATTCTGATGGCGGACACGATCGCCCCCGAGCCCGCTGCAATGCGCGACGCCGAAGGCCGCCGTCGCCGCTGGTTCAAGCGGCTTGGCTGGCTTCTGGCGCTGTTGCTGGCCCCGCTGGTGCTGGGCGCGGCGTTTCTCAGCTCGCCGATTGGCAAGCGGTTCGTGGCCGATCAGATCGCGCTGCTTCAGCCCGAAAACGGCTTGCGCTTCCGCATCGGGCGGATCGAGGGCGATATCTACGGCGCCGCGCGGCTGCGCAATGTCGTGATCAGCGATCCCAAGGGCGCATTCCTCAAGATTCCCGAAATCACGCTCGACTGGCGTCCGCTTGCCTTCCTGTGGAGCGGGCTGGATATCCGCGAGGTGACCGCATCGCGCGGACAGTTGATGCGGCTTCCCGAACTGAACCCGGGCGATCCCGATGCGCCGCTGCTCCCCGATTTCGATATCCGGGTTGATCGTCTCACCATCCGCGATTGGGTGCTGGCCGAGGGCGTGGCGACGGCGCAGCCCGAGAAAGTCAATCTGACGGCCTCGGCGCTGATCCTCGAACGGCGGGCATTCATCAATGCCACCGCCAGTCTCGGCAAGGAGGATCGGTTGGCGCTGATGCTCGATGCCGAGCCCGATGGCGATCGCTTCGATATGGGGCTGGATTATCTTGCGCCTGAAGGCGGCGTGCTGGCGGGGCTGACCGGGCTCCGGAATGGCTATGCCGCGCGGTTGGCGGGCGAGGGGACATGGCAGCGCTGGCGCGGCCAGATCTTGGCGACACGCTGGCCGGAAACCGCTTCTCCAGCGGTGCGCCAGCGGCCGGTCGCCGCGCTCAGGCTGACCAATGATGCCGGCCGCTTCGGTATTCTCGGCGAGGTGCGCGCACCGCTTGATCCCGGCTCGGGCCTGGTCGCGGATGCCTTGGGCCGCAAGACCGCGCTGGCGGCCTCGTTCATGCTGGAAGATCGGCTGGTGACGGGCAGGGCGACAGCGATCAGCCCGGCGCTTGATGTCCGACTGGCAGGCGGGGTCGATATCCGGGCAAGCACGATCGAACGGCTGCTGCTGCGGGCACGGCTGCGCGATCCGGCGCTGTTCGGGCCGGAGGTGCGGCTGGAGCAGGCGCGCTTTGCCACGGCGATCACCGGGCGCTTCAGCGATCTCGCGCTTGATCATCAACTTGCGGTGGGCCGGCTTGAAGCCAATGGTATCAGCGTGACGGAGCTGCGGCAGGCGGGCATGGCGCGCTTCACTCGCGGCAAGCTTACCCTGCCGGTGGCCGCCACTGCCGAGCGGATCACCACCGGCAATCCGCAGATCGATCCGCGACTGATCAAGGGCAAGCTCAACGCCCGCGTGACTTTTGACGGGCGCAAACTCGCCGCCGACGAGGCCCGCGTCGCCTTCCCCGGGCTGGCGGCCAACCTGTCGCTGCGCGGCGATGTGCCCGCAGGAACCTATGCTGTCGCCGGGCCCGTCAATCTGGCAGACTTCAAACTCGCCAGTGTGGGCGTGGTCGCGGGCGATGCCAAGATCCTCGCCAAGTTCGGCCCCAGCATCCCGTGGAGCCTGCGCGCCAACGTCGCCGGGCGGCTTACCCGGATCAGCAATGCCTCGATCGCCAACCTCGCCGGGCCGGATATCCGCTTCAGGGGCGCGCTCGGCATGGGGGCGGGCCAACCGATTATCCTGCGCGACGGCGTGCTCGACAGTGCGCGGCTGACAGCGCGCTTTGATAGCAAGCTCGTGCCGGGAAGCGGCGGCGCGCGCACCACCATCGCCGGGCGTGGGCAGCAGGCGGACTATGGCCCCTTCACGCTTGAGGCCGAGTTGGCGAATGACGGCCCGCGTGCGGTGCTGGTGCTGGCCGATCCGCTGCCCGCCGCAGGGCTCACCGATGTGCGTGTTGCGCTCGCGCCGGCGGGGGATGGCTTTGCGATTGATCTGTCGGGCGGCTCGCTGCTTGGTGACTTCACCGGCCGCATCGGGCTGGTCTTGCCTGAAAGCGGGCCGACCCGCATCGCGGTGGACGAACTCAACATCTTCCGCACCCGGCTGACGGGGGCACTCGCGCTCGATGAAGCCGGGATCGCGGGCGAACTTGCGGTGGCGGGCGGCGGGGTGAACGGCACGCTGACGCTCGCGCCCGCCGCTGGCGGGGCGCAAGGCTTCGGTCTGACGCTGGCCGCGCGGCAAGCGCGCTTTGGCGGGGCGGTTCCGATCGCGCTCGCCCGTGCCGATATCACCGCGAACGGGCGGTTCGATGAAAGGGGCAGCTATATTGATGGCCAGCTCACCGGCGCGGGCCTCGAATATGGCGCGCTGCGCGTGGCCAATCTTGATGCCCGTGCTGCCATTGCCAATGGTGCGGGCAAGGTTACCGCAACGCTCGCCGGACGCCGTTCGGAACGCTTTGCGATCAAGCTCGATGCCGATGTTGCGCCGGGCCGGATCGCGCCTCTGGTGCGGGGGGAGTATGCCGGTGGTGCGATCCGGATGCCGCGCCGCGCGGTGCTGACGCAGGAGGCCGACGGCGGGTGGAGCCTCGCGCCCGCGCAGATCGGTTATGCCCGCGGCTATGTCATCCTGTCCGGCGCCTTTGGCGGCGCGGAGACCCGGCTCACGGCCAATGTCGCGCGGATGCCGCTGCGCCTGCTTGATCTTGCGGGCAGCGAGCTCGGCTTTGGCGGGCGGCTGTCGGGGATCATCACCTTTGCCCAGACCGAGCGCGCGCCGCCGACGGGCACCGCGCGGGTGCGGGTCGACGGGTTCAGCCGCGCCGGGCTGGTGCTGTCGTCGCAGCCGGTCAATGTCGTCGCGGTGGCAGATCTCACCCGCGGTGGGCTGAGCGCAGGGGCACGCCTGCTCGACGATGGCAAGCGTCTGGGGCAGGTCAAGGCACGTATCACCAAGCTGGCGGGCACCGGCGATTTTGCAACCCGGCTGATGCGGGGCGCTTTGCAGGCCGATCTGACTTATAATGGCCCGGCCGAGGCCTTGTGGCGGCTTTCCGGGATCGAGGTCTTTGATATCACCGGGCCACTGGCGGTGACCGCCACGGCGCGCGGGACGCTGGCCGATCCGGTGCTGACAGGCAGCATCGCGAGCGATGATCTGCGCGTGCAGAGCGCGGTGTCGGGCACCGATATCACCAAGGCCGCAGCGCAGGGCCGCTTTGCCGGATCGCGGCTGGCGATCACCCGCTTTGCCGGAACCACGCCGGGCAATGGTTCGATCATCGGTTCGGGCACGATTGATCTGGCCGGGATGAGCGCGCAGCGCGGCCCGCGCATCGATCTGCGCGCCGCCGCCACCAATGCGCGGCTCGTCAACGCCGCGGGGCTCGATGCGCGCGTCACCGGCCCGCTGCGCATCGTTTCGGACGGGGTTGGCGGCACGATTGCCGGCCGCGTGCGGATTGACCGGGCAAGCTGGCAGCTTGGCACCGCGGCGGAGGACTATGCCCTGCCGCAGATCGCCACGCGCGAGATCAACCGGCTCAACGGGCCACCCAGCGCGCAGCGCGCCAGCCGCACCGATAGCTGGCGCTATCTGATCAATGCCACGGCGCCATCGCGCGTCCTGGTCGAGGGCATGGGGCTTGAGAGCGAATGGGGCATTGATATCGCGCTGCGCGGCACGGTGGATGACCCGCGCATCGGCGGCACGGCCAGTCTGGTGCGCGGCGAATATACCTTTGCGGGCAGCGCCTTTGAACTCACCCGGGGCCGGATCGTGTTCGACCAGAAGGGGCCGATTGATCCGCAGCTCGATATCCTCGCGGAAACGACCCGTTCGGGCACGCAGGTCGATATCGGGATCACCGGCAATGCGATGGCGCCGCAGATCGCCTTTTCCTCCTCCCCCGCGCTGCCGGATGAGGAAATCCTCTCGCGCTTGCTGTTCGGCGGGCCGGTCACGTCGCTTTCGGCAACCGATGCGCTGCAACTGGCCGCTGCGCTGGCTTCGTTGCAGGGCGGCGGCGGCGGGCTTGATCCGATCGGTTCGCTGCGCAACTCGATCGGGCTCGATCAATTGCGGATCATCGCGGCTGATCCGATCATCGGGCGCGAGACCAGCGTGGCGCTCGGCAAGAACCTGACTCGCAAGATCTATGTCGAGCTCATCACCGACGGGCGCGATTACAACGCGACCCAGGTCGAATATCGCATCACCAACTGGCTGGTGTTGCTGGGTCTGGTCTCGACCATCGGGCGCGATTCGATCCTCGCACAGGTTCGCAAGGATTATTGAGCAGGGGGGGCCTTTCGGACCCTCCCCGGCCCACCCCGCTCAAGACTGGTAAAGCGCTGCCTCCGCCGCGCGCCGCCGGGTGAGACCGCGCAGCACGCGGCCTCCTGCCTTGTTCCAGCGCGCGAACTCCGCGGCAGCCCCGGCATAATCGCGCGCGATGTGTTTCTTTGTCAGGGTCGCACGTGCAATCGCGCCGGTGTTGTAATGGAAGCTGACGAGCGCATCGAACTGGCCTTGTGTTGCGGGCGCGCTTTTGAGAGCTTGCGCCACCTCCGAGGCATAGCGCCGCAAATCTTGGTCCAGCCGTTCATCACACTGGGCCTGTGTCCACACCGTATCAGGGCCGATCCGCCCGCCATGGACATGATCCGCGCCGGTCGCGCCCCAGCCAATGGTCCACGGTTCACCGCCGCTACCGGGATCGGGATAGGCTTCGATCAGACCATCAGCCCGGATTTTCGCGCAGCCTTCAAACCGCTTGATCAGCGCGATCCCGCGCGAGCCGATGCTGCGGGGCATCTGTTCAGGTTGGGTGCCGGTTTCCTTGCTGTTGGAGACAGTTGAGACACTGTCATGAACAGGAAAACCGGCCTCTTTGTGGGCAGGCGATGGCGATGGCGTGGGCGACGGCGTGGGCGTGGCGGGATCGCCGCGTTCGTCAAAGAGCCATGCCCACAGGCGCTTGAGCAGCACCAGCAGCGGGCGATCAGGGGTGGGTGTCGGGGTATCATTCATAGGGGGCACCTTGTGGACGCAGGGGACAAGGTGCGGGAATTAGGCACAAAAATGCCGGGTAGGAAAATGCTGCGCTGCGCGGTCGCACGCCGTGCCTGACAAGAGCTCTTGACTGACAAGAGCTCTTTACAGTAAAGAATGCTTGTCAGGCCCGAATCGGCGACGTCCTTACCCCGCATCGCCGTTCGGGTCTGGCGCAAACCGCAACCAGAGGAATGGCCGGTGGAAAACCGCGTAAGGCAGTATCGCGAGGCGCAAGGCTGGAGTCAGGGCGAATTGGCCCGGCGGCTCGGCGTCTCGCGCCAGACGGTCAACGCGGTCGAGACTGACAAGTATGATCCTTCGCTTCCGCTCGCACTGCGCATGGCGCGGCTGTTTGCAGTGGCAGTGCCGGAGCTGTTCATCGACAACTGGGAACCCGAAGCATGACGAGCGAGATTGAAACCCAGCCAAGCAAAGTAGTTGCCCCAAATGCTGCGCCAAAATGGCGTAAACTGCTGCTGCAATTTGCTGCGGGCATGGTCTTTGGCGGCCTGGTCGGCTTCGGCTTCGGCTATCTTGCGGACCGCTATCTTGATGCCGCGCAATCGGAAGGGCCGTCGTTCTCGGTTGCGATCGCGGGCGCCGTGGCGGTGATCTATATCGTCATGGCCGTGATTGTTCTGGCCGGTTCGCTCAGCCCCAGGATGGGGGCGATGCTCCTCAATGTCGAAGACGAGGCCGAAGTGCGCGAGTTGCAATCGCAGCTGCTCAATTCCGGTCTCGGCATGGTGTTGTGGGGCGTGGCCTTGATGGCCTTGGCGCTTGCAGCGCCGGTTGGCCCGCTGCCGACCCCGGCGGCGCTGGTGATTGCCGCCGTGGGGCTGGTGTCGGGGCTGTGGTTTGCCTGGAAAACCTATCGCAGTTCGGATGAATTGCTGTTGGCGATCAATCTCGAAGCAGGCGCGCTGACGTACGGGTTGATGCTGGTGGTGCTGGGTGGCTGGGGGATGCTGGCGCATCTCGATTATGTCACCGGGCCGCAGCCGCTCGACCTGCTCACCGCCTGTTATGTTTTGGCGCTGCTGGCCACCTTCATTTCGGCAGGGCGGCGCGGGATGCTGATGCCGCGCTGATAGCAGCCGCGCACAAAAAAGCGCCCCTTGCCGGTCCGGGCAAGGGGCGCTTTTTGCATCCGGCGTGATTACATCGAGTAATACATGTCGAATTCGACCGGGCACGGGGTGGTTTCGGTGCGGATCACCTCTTCCCACTTGAGCTCGGCATAGGCTTCGATCTGATCCTTGGTGAAGACATCGCCCTTCAGCAGGAATTCGTGATCGGCAGCCAGCGAGTCGAGCGCCTCACGGAGCGAACCGCACACGGTCGGCACTTCAGCGAGCTCGGCCGGCGGCAGATCGTAGAGGTTCTTGTCCATCGCTTCGCCCGGGTGGATCTTGTTCTCGATCCCGTCGAGGCCCGCCATCAGCAGCGCCGAATAGCACAGGTAGGGGTTGGCCATCGCATCGGGGAAGCGGAACTCGACGCGCTTCGCCTTGTCACCGCTGCCATAGGGGATGCGGCACGAAGCTGAACGGTTGCGCGCCGAATAGGCGAGCAGCACCGGCGCTTCGAAGCCCGGCACCAGCCGCTTGTAGCTGTTGGTGGTCGGGTTGGTGAAGGCGTTCAAGGCCTTGGCATGCTTGATCACGCCGCCGATGAAGTAGAGGCACATCTCCGACAGACCGGCATATTCATTGCCGGCAAACATCGGCTTGCCATCTTTCCAGATCGAGATGTGGGTGTGCATCCCCGAGCCATTATCGGCCTTGATCGGCTTGGGCATGAAGGTCGCGGTCTTGCCATAGGCATGGGCGACCTGGTGCACGACATACTTGTAGATCTGCATGCGGTCAGCGGTTTGCACCAGCGTGCCGAACGTCAGGCCGAGCTCGTGCTGGGCGGCGGCGACTTCGTGGTGGTGCTTGTCGCAGGGCAGGCCCATTTCAAGCATGGTGGTGACCATCTCGGCGCGGATATCCACGGCGCTGTCGACCGGCGCGACCGGGAAGTAACCGCCCTTGGCGCGCGGGCGGTGGCCCATGTTGCCGTTGTCATATTCCTTCGAGGTGTTGCCCGGCAATTCGATGTCGTCGATGGCAAAGCCCGAACCGGCATAACCGTCTTCGAAACGCACGTCGTCGAACATGAAGAATTCGGCTTCGGGGCCGACATAGACTGTGTCGCCAATGCCGGTGGACTTGAGATAGGCCTCGGCGCGCTTGGCGGTGGTGCGCGGATCGCGCGCATACCAATCACCGGTCGACGGTTCGACGATGTCGCAGTTGATGATCATCATCGGGGTCGCGCTGAAGGGATCGACCCACACTTCGGTAAGATCGGGCTTGAGGATCATGTCGCTTTCGTTGATCGCCTTCCAGCCCGCGATCGACGAGCCATCGAACATCAGGCCATCTTCCAGCGCATCTTCATCCATCACGCCGGCAACCATGGTGAGGTGCTGCCACTTGCCCTTGGGATCGGTGAAGCGCAGGTCGACCCACTCGATTTCCTCGTCCTTGATTTGCTTCAGAACCTCTTTCACGCGTGACATGTCTTGTGTCTCCAGTCTGGGTAATGGCTAAATTTTGCGCAGTGGCGGGCTGAAAGTCGGCTGCTGCTGCGGTGAATCAGAAGGCTGGTCAGACCGCATCCTCGTCGGTCTCACCGGTGCGGATGCGCAGGGCGCTTTCGATGGCGGTGACAAAGATCTTGCCATCGCCGATCCGGCCGGTGCGGGCGGCGGCGGCCATCGCTTCGACGACGCGCTCGGCCTGGTCGTCGGAGACCACCACCTCAAGCTTTACCTTGGGAAGGAAATCAACGACATATTCCGCACCGCGATACAGCTCGGTATGGCCTTTCTGGCGGCCGAAGCCGCGCGCTTCGGTGACCGTGATGCCCGACACGCCGATTTCGTGCAGTGCTTCCTTCACCTCATCGAGCTTGAAGGGTTTGATGATCGCTTCGATCTTTTTCACATTGTCCCCGTTCGATTGGCCCCGCTCGCGTGGCCCGCTACGCGCCGAGTGGATCCCTTCAAAGAAAGGCAAACAAGAAACGTGCCAAGTGGTGCGAACAATCCTTGCCGCGTGCCGATTCCCGAGAGCATTTCCCTGTCTTACTCGCGCGGGACCGTGCAACATTATGATGCACTGCGCAATGGCGCAGGTGGGTGGCCAAGCCCTTTGTCTAATTTTTGTGCAAGGCTGCTGCTTATTCGGGCGTCACGCCGAGCGTGAGCCCCGTTTCCTCGGGCAGGCCGCACATCAGATTGAGGTTCTGGATCGCTGCGCCCGATGCGCCCTTGCCGAGATTATCGAGCACCGCGACGAGGCGCGCCTGCGTGCCATCCGCGCTGCCGAAAACATGCAGCGCCATGCCATCGCCCGGCGCTGTGCCTTGCCGCAACAGCACTTCGGCAGGCGTATCATCCGCGACACGCACCACGGCGCTGCCCGCATAAAACGCAGCCAGCGCCGCGCGCAGATCATCCGCGCCGCCGGTTGCCTGCATCGCCGCCAGCGGCAGCGGCACTTCCACCACCATCCCGCGATGCGCCGGGACAACCGCCGGGGAGAACACCGGCGCATGGGTCAGGCCCGCATAGGTCTGCATCTCGGGCAGATGCTTGTGCCCCAGAGTCAGGCCATAGGCCCTGAAGGCGATCGCGGGATCGTGTTCGAACCGATCAATCAGCGCATGGCCGCCGCCCGAATAGCCGCTCACCGCGTTGACCGTGTAGGGCCAGTCGGCAGGCAGCAGGCCAGCGCGCACCAGCGGCGCGACCAACCCGAGAAACCCGGTCGGATAGCACCCCGGGTTGCTCACAAATTGGGCATTGGCGATGGCTTCGTGACCGACCAGCTCGGGGAAGCCATAGGTCCACCCCTCCGCGACGCGGTGCGCGCTGGAGGCATCGATCATGCGGGTGCCCGACCCTTCCGCCAGCTTCACCGCTTCTTTCGCGGCCTCGTCGGGCAGGCACAGGATCGCGATATCGGCGGCATGGAGCGCATCGCGCCGCGCGCTCTCGTCCTTGCGCTGGGCATCATCGAGGATGATCAGATCAAATTCGCTGCGCCCTTGCAGCCGCGCGCGGATTTCCAGCCCGGTGGTGCCGACCGCACCATCGATGAACAGCCGGGTCGTCACCGGGCCTAAGCCTCAGCCGGAGCGAGCTGCGCGGTCAGGCAATAGCCCGAGGGGCCCTGCGGGCCGAGACACACCCACGCCCAATCGCCGGCGATATCGAGCAGTTCGACCGCGGTAGCAGGGGCGAGGTGGTGGTGCACTTCGGCATCGCTGCGCGGGGCAAGATGCAGGGCGGCCCCTTCATCGCCAACCATGCGCGGATGGGGAATGACATAATGGGCCGCAAGGTGGCTGGCGGCGAGCGCCATATGCGCCAGATCGCCGCGCAAGGGCAGCGTGCCGGGAGCAGGCTTGTCCACCGGGCCTTTGAGGCCGAGCACGCCCTCCGGCACGGTATAGCCTTGCGGATTGCCCCCAGCCTTGCTCATTCTCGCGTTAGTGCCCTTGTTGTCCCGTGGCGGCCTGTGCTGCTGCCAGGCCGTGCGTGGGATGCGCCCCTAGACGTTTGCTGCCCTCGCGGCAAGCTCAGGCTCCATAGCGCTTGGCAATCGCGTGCCACGATGCGCGCAGGCCGTAAGCGCGACCGCCGCGCGGGCGGCCCGGCTTGGACGCGGGCTGCCAGGCAAAGGTATCGAAATGCACCCAGTCGAGCGGTGTCCCGTCGTCCTTGTTGCCGACAAAGCGATCGAGAAACAGGCCTGCCACGCTGGCCCCGGCAAAGCCGTTGGTGTGCGAATTGGCGATATCGGCAATGTCGGACGCAAGGTATTCACGGTAAGCCTCGGGCAGGGGCAAGCGCCACGGCTCGTCATCATGGGCCTTGCCCGCTTCAAGAAAGGCGTCTGCGGTCGCATCGATCCGGGCCATCATCGCCGGATAATCGGGGCCGAGCGCCACCCGCGCGGCACCCGTCAAGGTGGCGAAATCGACGATCAGATCGGGGTTTTCCTCGCTCGCACGGGTCAGCGCATCGCCCAGCAGCAAGCGGCCTTCGGCATCGGTGTTGTGGATCTCGACCGAAAGCCCCTTGCGGCTTTTCAGCACATCACCGGGCCGGAAGGCGGGGCCGGAAATCGCGTTCTCGGCAGCAGGCAACAGCAGATGGAGCCGCACCTTGAGCCGCGCCTCCATGATCAGACCGGCCAGCGCGATGGCGTGCGCGGCCCCGCCCATGTCCTTCTTCATCAGCCGCATGCCGGAGGAAGGCTTGATATCGAGCCCGCCCGAATCGAAGGTCACGCCCTTGCCGACCACCGCCAGCACCGGGTGCGCCGGATCGCCCCATGTCAGATGCATCATCCGCGGCGCGTGGTGGCGCGCAGCGGCACGGCCCACCGCATGAACCATCGGGAAGTCCTGCTCCAGCGTGTCGCCGCGCGTGACCTGCAATTCCCCGCCATGCGCCTTGGCGAGCCGGGCGCATTCCGCTTCGAGCGCTTCGGGCCCCATATCCTCGGCGGGCGTATTGACGAGATCGCGCACCAGCGTTTCGGCAGCGACTTCGGCCAGAATTGGATTGATCCGCCCGACTTGCCCGGTCAGCAGCACGCGCGGGGCAGGCGGTTTGGGTTCGGACAGGTAGCGGGTGAAGCGATACTGCGCGAGCGCCCAGCCAAACATCGCCGCGCCCGCTTCGCCCTTGGCCAGGCGATAATGGCCTTCGGGCAATTCTTCGGCCAGCTTGGCGAGGCACCAGCTGCCGAGCGCCTCGGGCTTGGCCACGCCTGCGGCGGCGAACCACCCCGTGCCATCGGGCACAATCGCGACTTGTCCTGCGCCGCCTTCGAACTTCTGCGCAGCGAGACTGGCGCGCTGGGGTTCGGCAAGGCCTTTGGCAAAATCGGCAAAGCCGTCTTTGGTGACGAGGTGAATGGCAATCGCGTCCTGCCCGCGATCGGGCTGGATGAGAGCGGTGGGATCAGTCATGCAGGTTTCATAATCGCGCAGGACTGCTTGTCACGCGAAAGATGCGGGCGAGGCAGCCAAACCGCCGAGTAGCTTTTCGCCCCCGGTCTCGCTATATGATGGCGATGCACGAATATCAGATCGTTGACGGCAACCAGACCGTCTACCGCGACGGCACTATCAAGCTCCACGGGCCGGAAGGCTTTGCCGGGATGCGCAAGGCTGGCCGCCTCGCCGCCGACATCCTCGATGCCTGCGCCGAACTGGTCAGGCCGGGGGTGACGACCGAAAGCATTGATACCGCGATCCGGCACATGATGCTCGATGCAGGCGCGATCCCCGCGACGCTCGGCTATCATGGCTATGCGCACAGCTCCTGCATCTCGATCAACCATGTGATCTGCCACGGCATTCCGGGCGACAAGGTGCTGAAGGATGGCGACATCCTCAACATCGATGTGACCCCGCTGGTTGACGGCTGGCACGGGGACAGCAGCCGGATGTTCTATGCGGGCGAGCCGTCGCTCAAGGCCAAGAAGCTGGTCGAAGTGACCTATGAATGCCTGATGCTCGGCATTGCGGCGGCGCAACCCGGCGCGCGGCTCGGCGATATCGGCGCGGCGATTGAAGCCCATGCCAACCAGTTCCGCTATGGCGTGGTGCGCGAATTCTGCGGGCATGGCCTCGGCCGCCTGTTCCACGATGCGCCTGAAGTGGTGCATGCCGGGAAGGCGGGAACCGGGCCGGAATTGAAGCCGGGGATGTTCTTCACCATCGAACCGATGATCAACCTCGGCAAGCCGTGGGCGAAGGTGCTGGGCGATGGCTGGACTGCGGTGACGCGCGACAAGTCGCTTTCGGCGCAGTTCGAACATTCGATCGCGATCACCGAGACGGGGAACGAGATCTTCACCAAGAGCCCGACGGGGCGGGACTGCCCGCCTTACTTTTAAGCTATGGCATTGAAATAGCGTCTCCCCGGGCTTGACCCGGGGCCCCGCTTCCTTTTTTGTCGACCTATGGATCGCGAACAACAGGGCGGCTGGGTCTACATCATGGCGGACCGCTATCGCGGCACGACGTATGTCGGATCGACCGCCGATTTTGCAGCCCGCGTCTTCCAAAATCGCCAAGGGCAAGGCTCGAATTTTTGTGCCGAGTATGGCCTGACCCGACTGGTCTTGGCGGAATTGCTGCCGACCATGCAGGAGGCAATGGATCAGGAAAAGCGGATCAAGCGCTGGCGGCGCGAGTGGAAATTCGCGCTGATCGAGAAGGCCAATCCGGATTGGCGTGATCTCTTTGACCAAATCATGAATTGAGAAAGCGGGCCCCCGGCTCAAGGCCGGGGAGACGATGTTTGTCGAGGCCTAAAGAAACCACACCGCCAGCACCGCGACCATCACCGCCACCACGGCCAGCGAATAGCCCAGCATCGCCAGGGTCGCGCGGGTGATGCGTCCGTGCAGCACCCAATCATACCCCGCTGCAATCGCCAGCGTGATCGGCACTTGCACCCCGATCGCGACCGGATCGGGCAGGCCCAGCACTTGCACCACGCGGGCATAGGCCGGCGTCATCAGTGCCAGCGTCGCAATCAGCATGGCCTGCCGATGCACCTTCAAGTCGCGCCTGCGGGCAAACCACAGCGCTGCGCCATAAAGCGGCACGAAAGTCACGAAAGCGGCGAGGTTCACAATCGTCACCTCGGGGCGGCCCAGCTCCAGCCCGATCCGCCACGAAATCACGCTGCCGCTGGCAAGCATCGCCGCGACCAGCACCAGCGAGGCGCGCCCCATCGCTCGGTGGGTGGACAGCTTGTAGCGCGCGGCGAGCAGGCTCTGGCTTGCGAGCAGGCCCAGCCAGCCGATCATCGTCACCGCGTGAAACATCACCAGCGGGGTGTAGCGGGCCTGCACTGCCGGGTGCACCGCAGCCTTGGCCGCGAAAGCCAGCAGCGTGAAGCCCAGCAGCCCCGCCGCAATGCGCCCCATCAGCAGATTGGCTCTTACATGGCTTTCCGGCGCGCGCATCAATTCTCCCGTGCTGCCCTGATCGCAGCCCCCGCGGCAAATGGCGCGAGTGCCACCAGCGCAAGGCTCAGGGCGGTAACGAAACCAAGGCTCGATTGATCCTGCCGGGCGAGCGCACCGGCCCCGAAAATCAGAATCGGCAGGGCCAGCGGGATCAGCAGCAGCCCCGAAAGCGCGGCGCCTTCCCGCAGCGAGGCGGTGAGCGCGGCGATAATCAGGCCGATGGCGGCGAGCCCCGGCGTCCCGGCCAGCAGGCCAAGCACCAGCAGGCGGAAGGTTTCGCCTTCGATGTTGAGCAGGGCAGCGGCCGGGAAGGTTGCGGCCACCAGCACCGGGCCAAAGCTCAGCCAGTGGGCAATCAGCCGCACCGCCATCATGGTTTCCTCGGCAAGGCCGCGCAGCCGCAGCTGATCGAAAAAGCCGAGCGCAATATCGCGCGCCACCAGCTTTTCGAGCGGGAGAATGGCGGCAAGCAGCGCCGCGATCCACACCACCCCGCCGCCGGTGCGTGCCAGCACATTGGCATCCGGCCCCACCGCAAAGGGATAGAGCATCGCCACCGCGACAAAGAACACCACGGGCAGGGCTGCGCCGCCGCCAGCAAAGGGGAAGAATTGCGCGAGATCGCGGCGCAGCAGCGCAAGGATCATGGTGCTGCCTCCCCCCCGTCCGCGTCAGCCGGTTCAGGCGCGGGCGCGAAATCCTCGATCGCGAAGCTGCCCATCCCCGGCACATCAAGCGGCTGGTGCGAGGCGATCAGCGCGATCCCGCCGCCGGCGCAATGCGCGCGCACCAGCGCGCTGACGATGGCTTGCGAGGCGGTGTCGAGGCCTGATAGCGGCTCGTCGAGCAGCCAGATCGCGGCCTGCTGGCCGATCAGTCGGGCCAGTGCGGCGCGTTTCTTCTGCCCGGTCGAAAGATAGCGCACCGGAACTTCGGCAAGCGGTGCCAGCCGCAGGCGCGCCATGATGGCGGCAGGATCAGGGGCGTTATCAACGGCAAACCAGAACGCCAGCGCGCGCGCCAGCGGTAATTCGGGATCGAGCCCGGAGCCTTCATCGAGCAGGCCGAGCGTGCCGCTGCGCACCACCTCACCGGCGAAGGGCGTTGTGAGCCCGACGAGCGCGCGCAGCAGCGTTGTCTTCCCCGCGCCGTTCGCCCCGGTGACATGGCACGCCGCGCCCGGGCCGAGCGCGAAGGACAGCCGCCGGAACAGCAGCCGGTCGCCCCGCTGGCAGGCGAGGTCGCGGGCTTCGAGAACAGGGCTGGCGGGTGCTTGCATTGGCCTTCGCGTTAGGGAAAAAGGCGCGTCCGAACAAGCCAGCACCCCAACCGGAGAGTCTTCCCATGCCTGTTCCCGAACTCGACGCTGCCGAAATCGCGCAATTGCTGGCGGATCACCCGCAATGGAGCCTTGCGCGGGAAGGCAAGGCGATCACCCGCACGTTCCAGTTCCGCGATTTCTCCGAAGCCTGGGGCTTCATGAGCCGGGTCGCGCTGCTCGCCGAGGCGCAGGATCACCATCCTGAATGGTTCAACGTCTATGCCAAGGTCGAAGTGACGCTGACGACTCATGATGCGGGCGATATCGGCGGGCTGTCCGCGCGCGATGCGCGGCTGGCTCGCAGCATTGACGGGATTGTTTGAAGACCGGACGCGGCAGGTCGGGCCTCGATAGCCCTTCCCCGTGGGGAAGGGTTGGGATGGGGGTTCCCGCGCTGGCAGGGCAGAGCCCCCACCCCCGGCCCCTCCCCTCGGGGAGGGGAGATTGGGCCCCTATCTCCCCAGCGGCCGCACACTGTTGCGCAGCTGCTTGCGCACCTTGCCGGGCATCCAGCGCTTGGCAAAGGCCATGCGTTTGGAAGTCTTGCCGACAAAGTAATCGAGCTTGTCGCCGTGGACGGCGTCCCACACAGCCTTGGCGACTTCCTCGACCGGGGTGATTTCCAGCCCGGCGGCGCGCACCCGTTCGCGGATCGGTTCGTTCGAATTGCGGTTGCCGGTGCCATCAAGCAGCGGGGTTTCGATGAAGCTCGGGCAGATCGAGGCGACGGTGATGCCCTCCGCCGCCCATTCGGCGTCGAGGCTTTCCGACACTGCGCGCACCCCGAACTTGGTGGCGCAATAGACGCTCATCCCGCCTGATCCGGCAATCCCCGCCGCGCTCGCCATGTTGATGAGCGCGGATCCCGGCGCGGTCTTCTGGAGATAGGGATAGGCGGCCTGCGCGCCGTAGAGCACGCCCTTGAGGTTGATATCGAGGCAGCGATCAATTTCGTCGGGCGCCATTTCGCTGAGCGATCCGCCCGCACCGACACCGGCATTGTTCACCACCACATCAATGCGCTGGCCAGCGGCGGTCCAGGCGGCTTGCAGCGCGTCATCCCACGCCGCGCGGTCGCGCACATCGAGGCGGTGCATATATTTGAACCCGCCGTCGAGCAGGCCCAGCGTGTCCTCCATGCCGGGCACATTGACATCGGCAATCGCGACAAACCAGCCGCGCTCGGCAAACAGCCGCGCGGTGGCGCGGCCAATGCCCGATGCCCCTCCGGTGATGAAAATGCAGCGCCGTTCAGCCATGGTGATCCCCCTCTCAATTGCGTTTTGCAACGCATTAAAGAGGCGGACCGCCCTTGTCAGCCCCTACTTGCCCGACGCGGTTTCCAGCCCCTTCACATAGGCTGCACCTTCGATGATCTGCGCGGTCGAAGGCTTCAGCGCATCGCCCACAGGCTCGGCCCGCCCGCCGAGGCATGACGCGAGGAAATTCTCGGCCAGTGCATAGAAGGCGATGTTGTTTTCCGGCCGGGCAAAGCCGTGGCCTTCATCGGGGTAGAGCACGTAAGTGACGGGAATGCCTGCCGCCTTCATCGCGCCGACGATCTGATCGCTTTCTGCCTGCTTGACCCGCGGATCATTGGCGCCTTGTGCGATCAGCAGCGGCTTCTTGATCCGGTCGGCCTTGTAGAGCGGGCTGGCTGCCTTGAGCAGGGCCAGACCTTCGGGCGTGCCCGGATCGCCCATGCGTTCGTGGAACAGTTTGACCAGCGGTGCCCAATAGGGCGGGATCGTGGCCAGCAGGGTTTCAAGGTTGGACGGCCCGACAATATCAACCCCGCAGGCAAAGGTATCGGGCGTGAAAGTCAGGCCGGCGAGCGTCGCATAGCCGCCATAGGAGCCGCCCATGATCGCCACCGTGTCAGCACTGGTGATGCCCTTGCCGACGGCCCAGTTGACCGCGTCGATCAGATCATCATGCATCGCAAGGCCCCATTGCTTGTTGCCTGCGTTGAGGAAGTCCTTGCCGAAGCCGGTCGAGCCGCGGAAGTTCACCGCCAGCACCGCATAGCCGCGGTTGGCGAGCATCTGGTGTTCGCGGTTGAAGCCATAGCCATCGCGCGCCCACGGCCCGCCATGCACCAGCAGCACCAGCGGCACGGGCTTGGCAGGGGTGCCGTTGCCGTCAGGATCGCTGCCCGCGGGCAAGGTCAGATACGACGGCAGGGTCAGCCCGTCGCGGCTGGTGATCTCGACCGGGTGCATCTTTTGCAGCGGCATGCCCGCAAGTTCCGGGCGGCTGACGTAGAACGGGGTGAGCGTGCTCGCCTTGCGATCATAGATATAGACGCTGGTCGGCGCTGTGATGGGATCATTCCAGACGATCCAGGTCGCATCATCATCGGTGCGCGCGTTGATGCCGAAACTGCCTTCGAGCTGGCTGTCCAGCCAATCGAGCGAGGCCTTCACCGCAGGGTCCATCGCGACCCACTGGTTGACGAGATAATTGACCGCATAGGCTTCAACCGTGCCGGTTGCCGGATTGCGCAGGGTGTCCCCGAGATCAGCGCGGGCATCCTCGGCGAGCAAGGTCTTGGTGCCGCTTGCCGTATCCTGCGCAAACAGCGCGGCGGTGTTGCGGCCGCGGCTGTCGAGCCAGTAGAGCACGGTGCCATCATGGGTGTAGCCCGCAGGCGCGGTGGTGAGCGAATCCTCCATCGCCGTGCTTTCGAAGGGCGCTGCGTCGACCGTGTTGTTGGTGACACGGAAATAATCCGTGCCGCCCGCCGCGTTCTGGCGGAACGCCATGCGCAAGGTCAGGCTGTCATCCGCCATGAAGCCGGCATAGGCGTTGTTTTCGAGCACCAGCGTCAGCTTACCGGTGGCGAGATCGAGCAGATGCACATCGTGCCACTGCGGATCGCGGTTGTTGAGCCCGATCAGCAGCTTGTCCTTGATCGCGTAGGAACCGCCGATGATCTCGACCCGGGTGTTGGTAAAGGGGGTCAGCGTGGTTTCCGTGCCGGTTGCAACGTCGATCTTGTAGAGCAGGAAATTCTCGTCCCCGGCCTTGTCCTGCACATAGAGAATGCTCTTGCTGTCGGGCGCCCAGAAATGCTGCGGGATCGGCCGGGATGTCGCGTTGGTGATGACCTTCGCGGCTGACGGATCGCTGACCGGTGCGATCCAGACATTCATCACGCCGTTGTGCGGCGCGGTCCAGCTCAGCCACTGGCCGTCCGGGCTGATGCGCCCCTGCGCCCGGGTCGGATTGCCGAACAGGGCCTGACGCGGGATCAGGGGGGTGGCCGTCGCAGTGGTGGCAGCAGTGGTCATGGTGGTTCCCTGAAAAGCGGCGGGCGGTGTTTCGCCCGCATCAGCCGCAGCCACGCCCGGCAGGGCAAGCGTGACGACGGCAGCCGTGGTGGCAAGCAGCCGGGTGATGGCGCGCATCGTGATTCTCCTCAAAGGCCCGACATGCCCTGTCAGGCCGTCCCCTCAAGACAGCTGCGGCCATACCGCAAGCCGGGCAATCTGCCAACGCCGATGCGTGCAGATCCGATGCGCGCACCATCGCGCCGGAGTGGCACCGACACCGGCGCACGAGCTGGCCGTGGGCGAGTGAGGAAATTCTGTGCAACCTCCCCGTCGCCCCGGACTTGATCCGAGGCTGGGCTACTTCTGTTGCCTTATCGGGTCAGAGGAAGAGCCAAGCCTCGGATCAAGTCCGGGGCGACGCAGCGGGAAAGGATGCTTTGACCCTCAAACCGGTTCGCGGCTTGCGGCATAGTAATGCCACGCGAAAATCGCCATGCTGCCGCGCTGCGGTGACCAGTTTGCGGCAAGCGCGCGGGTGGCCTTTTCGGCAGGACGTTCGGGCAGGGCGAGCAGGCGCTTCACGCCCTCCTGCACCGCGAGATCCCCTGCCGGCCAGATATCGGGGCGGCCTTCGGCAAAGAGCAGATAGATTTCCGCCGACCAGCGGCCGATCCCCTTGATCCGGGTGAGCAGCGCAATCGCTTCCTCGTCATCAGCGGGCAGGCGGTCGAAATCCAGTTCGCCTGCCTCGACCAGTTCGCACAGGCTCCGGGCATAGCCCTGTTTCTGGCGCGACAGGCCGCAGGCACGCAGCGTCTCGAAATCGCGTTGCAGCAGGCAGGCGGGCGTGAAGTCCTCTCCCAGCTCTGCCTCCAGCTTGCGCCACATCGAGGCTGCGGCCGCGACCGAGACCTGCTGGCCGACGATGGTGCGCAGCAGCGTCTTGGTGCCGCGCGCGCGGATGCGCGCTTCGGGATAGCCGATGCGCGCCAGCTCTGCCGCCAGCCGCGGCTCACGCGCGGCGAGGGCATCGAGATCAGCGCGCAATTTTTCGCCTGTCAGCCCCACTGTCACTTTCCTTTACTTGCCTTGGCTCCGAGAGTGTCTTAGCAGCGCGGCAACCACTCTCACAGTGCGCAAGCCTTGCGCCCTAGCCCGAAAAGGAAGCCGTACCTATGCCCAGACTGGTCGTTACCAACCGCGAAGGCGCAACCAGCGAGATTTCCGTCGAGGATGGTCTGACCGTGATGGAAGCGATCCGCGACAATGGCTTCGACGAACTGCTGGCGCTGTGCGGCGGGTGCTGCTCCTGCGCGACCTGCCATGTCCATGTCGATCCGGCCTTCGCGGACAAGCTCCCGCCGATCAGCGAGGATGAAGATGATCTGCTGGAATCCTCCGATCACCGCGCCCCGACCTCGCGCCTGTCGTGCCAGATCCCGTTCACCGATGCGCTGGACGGCCTGCACGTCACGATTGCCCCGGAAGATTGATCCAAGCCGGGCAGGAACGGGCCGGTGGACGCCGATCTGGCCCGTTTTCTGCGCGATGAATTGGGGCACGCGCCCGAAAGCCCCGGCGGGCCGTGGCAGGTGCGTGGATCGGTCTGGCAGTGGCAAGGCAGCGACGGCGCGCCCACCAAAGGCGCGTGGTATTTCCTGACTGTGGACGGCGCGACGGCGCAGGCGATCCGCATGCATGCGGCCAATGCCGCGGCGTGGGGTTCGGTCCATGTCGAGGCGACCATCGGTGCCACCACATGGCGCACCTCGCTGTTCCCTTCGAAAGCCGCAGGCGGCTGGCTGCTGCCGCTCAAGGCGGCGGTGCGCAAGGCCGAGAAAATCACCGAGGGCTGCGAGGTCGAAGCCACCTTGCGCCTCGCTTCATGAGCGGCTTTGGCGCCTTCGACATTGCCCTGCACGCTATCAGCGCCTAATTCACCTGCATGAACATTACGCGTCCGTTTGCCGATACGCTCGGCCTGATCGGTAACACGCCGCTGGTGCGGCTCGCTGGCCCGAGCGCGGCCGCAGGCTGCGACATCTGGGGCAAGTGCGAATTCGCCAACCCCGGTGGCTCGGTCAAGGATCGTGCTGCGCTCGCCATTGTCCGCGATGCGGAAAGCCGCGGCGAATTGCAGCCCGGCGGCACCGTGGTCGAAGGCACGGCGGGCAACACCGGGATCGGGATCGCGCTTGTCGCCAATGCGCGCGGTTACAAGACGATCATCGTGATGCCCGACAACCAGTCCAAGGAAAAGATGGACACGCTGCGCGCGCTGGGTGCGAAACTGGTGCTGGTGCCGCCCACCAAGTTTTCCAACCCGGGGCACTTCGTCCACACCTCGCGCCGCCTGGCGGAAGAAACCCCCGGCGCGGTCTGGGCCAACCAGTTCGACAATATCGCCAACCGCCGCGCGCATATCGAAGGCACCGCGCCCGAATTGTGGGAGCAGATGGCGGGCCGGATCGATGGCTTTACCTGCGCGGCCGGAACGGGCGGGACGATTGCCGGCGTGGGGCTTGGTCTCAAGGCGTTTGACGAGAACATCCGCATCGCGCTGACCGATCCGCACGGCGCTGCGCTTTACAATTACTACGCCCACGGCGAACTGGCCGCCGAAGGGTCGTCGGTGGCCGAAGGCATCGGGCAGGGGCGCATCACCGCCAATCTCGAAGGCGCGCCGATCGATACCCAGTTCCGCATTTCCGACGAGGAAGGGCTCGATTGGGTCGCCCGCCTGCTGCGCGAGGAAGGGCTGTGCCTTGGCCTGTCTTCGGGCATCAACGTGGCGGGCGCGGTGATGCTGGGCAAGCAATTGGTCGCCGAAGGGCGCAAGCAGCCGCAGGTCGCCACCATCCTGTGCGACACGGGCTTCCGCTATCTCTCCACCTTGTACAACCCGCCGTGGCTGACCAGCAAAGGCCTGCCGGTGTTTGATTGGCTGGCCGATGAGGACGCGTCATGAGCCGCACCGGGCGCAAGCTGTTTGGTCTCAGCGTCGATATCAACCCCGTCACCGGCGAAAGCGATGCCGTGCGCGATCCCGCCCCCGCGACCCGCGCGGAGGGCATCCAGCGCCTGCAAGTCGGGCTGTTCGGCATCGCGGTAACCGTGCTGCTGGTCGGGCTCGCAAGCATCATCGGCAGTCAGGCTGATCGGGCTGAAGAGGCCGCCGTCCCCGATGCTGCCCCGACCACCGAGCCGAGCCCTGCCGAAGCGGGCGGCGGCCCTGCCACCAATGGCGCCGTGGTGCCGGATATCCCAGCCGAACCGAGCCCTGCGCCTTTGCTCGATCCGCTGGTCCTGCCGCCGCCGACCTCGTCACCCGCCGCCAATCCCAGTGGCAATCCCGAGACTTGAGGCCTTGCGCGCTGCCCTGCTCGCGCTCTTGCTGACAGCGTGTGGAGCGGATGAGGCTCCGTCCCGCGAGGCGCCAGCTGAGGCTACCGCGCCCGATCGCCCCGCGCTCGGGCTGATGACCAGCCTGCCGCTTTACTGGCCGCTTGGCGCCGAGCTTGCCGATCTGGCGGGCGGAACCGTGGCGCCGCCATGGCAGCGCGCGGCGCTCGAACAGGATCACCAGCTGGTGCTGCTCGATACGCTCTCGCCGATCCCGGCGCTGACAGCAGGCGGAGAGGAAACCGATCCGCTTAGCGGCCTTGCCCGCCTCGCGATCATCCAGCCGCGCGGCTTGGCCCCGGCTGATAATGTCGCGTTGGATGCCTGGGTGCAGGCGGGCGGGCATTTGCTGCTGGTGCTCGATCCGCTGCTGACCGGCGATTATGATCTGCCATTGGGCGATGCACGGCTGCCATCGGATGTGGCGCTGATCCCGCCGGTGGTGGCGCGCTGGGGGCTGGCGATCACTTTTGACGATACGCAGGATCCCACACCCCGGATGGTGCCGCTGGGTGAGGGGCTGATCCCGCTCGCGCTGGCGGGGGACATTGCGCTCGATCCGGCAACAGCGCGCCGCTGCAGGCGCGTGGCCGAAGGCGCGGCTGCACGCTGTGATGTGGGCAAGGGCCGGGTGACCGTCCTGGCCGATGCGGCCGTGTTCGAACAGGCCGCGCCAGAGGGCACGGCTTCATCCGGCATCGCAGCATTGCTGGCTTTTGCCTTCGATTGATCAGCATCGGGGAAAATGCGGGAAAGGCGCAACCGGGCCGGGACTCGGCGGGGGACTCGCAGCGTCTTTCAGGCGGGACATCACGGGAATCAGCCTTTTTTGCCTCTGATTTCGGGCGCTTCCGGGATGAAGCTGGCACGGACTGTCTCTGATCCCGGGATAGAAAATCATGCTGATTCAGTATTTTGACAAGTAATCCCGCGATTTCCCGTAAAATTCCCTTCCATCCCGGCCTCTTCCTCGATATGACCTCAATCCATCAAGCATTCCTGTTTGCTGCGCGTGTGCCCGAGGCATGAGCGCACCGGCCGCGCTCGCTCATCAGCCAGCGAGGGCGGTGGCGGGGAAGGCTTGGCGGGGTTCAAGGCCGTTTGCGTGCGGGAGGGCGCGGCAACGGCGGGGTAATTGGGGAGGTTGCGCGCGCGTGTCGGGCTTTGCAGGATATTCTGGCCAAGCCTATTCGCCCGCCGGCGACAAGGGCCGCTTTGTCCTGCCGCCCGCCTTTCGCAAGGCTGTCAAGGAAAGCTCGGGCGGCAATCGCATCCTGTGTCTTGCCGCGCATGACCGCTTCGATTGCCTGATCGGGTTTGGCCTCTCGCGCACCGAAAAACTCAACGCCCAGCTCGAACGCGAGGAAGAGCGCGCGATCCGCATGGCCGACGCCAGCTTCGATCGCGATGTGCGCGCCGCGCAACTCTTCGGCTTTGAACAGCTCCCCTTCGATGACAGCGGCCGGTTCGTGATGCCCGAACACCTGCGCGATCTTGGCAAGGTCGATGATGGCCTGTTCTTTCAGGCTGCGGGTGAATTCTTCTTCGTGTGGAACCCGGCCGAGCTCGATCGCATGGGCCCCGAATGGAAGAGCGCGCAGGCCGCCTGCGCCAAACTGCTTGCCGCAGCACGAAAGGGCGCATGATGCAGGACGCGCCTCACATCCCCGTGCTGTTGAATGAAGTCCTGGCGGCGGTTGCGCCCGCGCCGGGCATGACTATTATTGATGCGACTTTCGGCGCGGGGGGATACACCCGCGCGCTGCTTGAGGCGGGCGCTTGCGTCCACGCCTTTGACAGGGACCCCGACGCCATCGCAGCAGGCGAGGCGATGGTGTCGGGTTACCCCGATCGCCTGACGCTCCATCCCGAGCGCTTTTCCGCGATGCGCGAAGCGATGACCCGCATCGGCGTCCCGCAGGTCGATGCGGTGGTAATGGATATTGGCGTCTCCTCGATGCAGCTCGATCAGGGCAGCCGCGGCTTTGCCTTCATGCATGACGGCCCGCTTGACATGCGGATGAGCCAGGATGGCGAAAGCGCGGCGGATTTCCTCAATTCCGCCGATGAAGCCGCGATTGCCGATGTGCTCTATCACTATGGCGAAGAGCGCCAATCGCGCCGCGTCGCCCGCGCGATTGTCGCGGCACGGCCGCTGGCAACCACGGGTGAACTTGCCCGCGTGGTGCGCCGCGCGCTCGGCCACAAGCCGCATGACAAGAAAGACCCTGCCACCCGCACCTTTCAGGCCGTGCGCATTCATGTGAATGACGAACTGGGCGAGCTGCGCGCCGGCCTCGCCGCCGCCGAAGCGCTGCTGCGCGAAGGCGGGGTGCTGGCCGTGGTCAGCTTCCACAGCCTTGAAGATCGCATCGTCAAGCAGTTCCTGCGCACCACCAGCGGCGCAGGCCGCGCGGTGTCGCGCCACCTGCCGGGCGAGCCGGTTGGTCCGCAGCCGACCTTCGCGCAGGTGTCCAAGGCGATCCGCCCGTCCGAAGCGGAAATCGCGCGCAACCCGCGCGCCCGCTCTTCGACCTTGCGCTACGCCCGTCGCACCGCCGCCCCGGCGCTGGAGTTGGCAGCATGAGCGTCGGTCGCGGACAGATGCATTCGCTCGGCTGGGCCGCCGTGCTGGCGATGTGCCTTGGCGTGTTCACTGTGCTCAGTGTGCGCGTCCATGCCGTCAAGAGCGAGGTCTTGCTCGCCGAGCGCCAGATCATCGCGCTCAAGCGGGAAAGCATGTTGCTCGAAACCGAGTTCGAAACCCGCGCGAGCCAGCGCCAGTTGGTCGAATGGAACGCGGTCGAATTCGGGTTCGGAGCACCGCGCGCTGATCAGTTCCTTGAGGGCGAGCGCCAGCTTGCCAGCCTCGGCCAGCCGCTTGGCCCCGGCGCGCCGGCGCAAATTCGTCTTGCCCGTGCGACCACCGAAAGCGAAGACAGCGCTGTGCCCGCAGCCCGCCAGCAAACCGCGATGGTGTCGCCGCTTTCGGGCGAGAAGGTCACGTTGGCCGCGGCCCGGGCTGATGCCGATGCCGGGGCGATGTTCGCCGATGCCTTTGGTGATTTCCTGATCGAAGCCTCGCCGATCCGGCCCGCAAGGGCGCAAAGCGCTGCCGCCAGCGTGCAGGCGAGCGTCGCAGGAACCGGCGAATGAGCCTTTTTGCCGCGCAGCCGGCAATTCCGGCGGGCCGGATCGAACTTGTCCACTTGCGCTACCGGGCGGTTCTGACAGCGCGCTGGCGCGTGTTGTGGATCGCCGGGATTTTCAGCGTCGTCGCCTTTGCGGCGCTGGTGCGCATCGTCTGGCTCGGCTTTGCAGGTGATGCGCCGCGCCGCACCAGTCTTGAAGAAGCGCTGCTTCCGCCGCGCGGCGAGATCACTGATCGCCACGGCGTGCCGCTGGCGCGCGCCTTTCCGGCCTATGCGCTGTGGTTCAACCCCGCCGCGATGGGCGATAGCGGTGCGCCGCTGGTGCGATCCCCGCAGGAGGTCGCCCGCGCGCTGGTCCGCATCTTCCCCGACATGGACGAAGCGCGCCTTGCTGAACGGCTGGCCTCGGGCCGTTCGGGCTATCTGCGCCGCCGCCTGCTGCCGGAAGAGGCCAATGCGGTGTTCCGGCTGGGCGAAGTCGCGCTCGAAATCCCGCGCGAGAGCGATCGCCACTATCCGCAAGGCACGCTCGGCGCGCATATTCTGGGCTATGTCGTCGAGAACGAGGGTGGCAAGCTCGGCATGGAGCAGGTGCTCGAAGAGCGCCTGACGCACCCCGATCTGCGCAGCCAGCCGGTGGCCCTTTCGATCGATGTCCGCGTGCAAGGCGCGCTTGAGGATGAATTGCGCAAGGGGATGCTCGCCACCAATGCCATTGGCGCAGCGGGCATCGTGCTTGATGTCGACAGCGGCGAAGTGATGGCGATGGCCTCGCTGCCCGAATTCGATCCCAACACCGCAGGGGCGAGCGGCGCGGACAATGTCTTCAACCGCGTCACCAACGGGGTCTATGAGCTCGGCTCGACCTTCAAGCCGATCACGGTGGCCGCCGCGATTGATGCAGGTGTGGTGCGCGATCTGTCGCGGACGTGGGATGCCACCCCGGTGCAGGTCGGCAGGCGCACGCTCAAGGACCTGAAGCCCAAGGGCAATGGGCTCAATGTCCCGCAGGCGCTGGTCTATTCCTCGAACACTGTCACCGCCCGCGTCGCTGACGAACTGGGGGCGGAACGTTTGCGCCGCACGCTGATTGATCTCGGCATGGATCAGCGCCCCTTCATCGAATTGCCTGCGCGCGGCAAGCCGCTGTTTCCCAACGGGAACTGGGCGCGGATCACCAATATGACGGTGGGCTATGGCCACGGCATTGCTGTCACCCCGCTGCATCTTGCCAGCGCCTATGCCGCGCTGGTCAATGGCGGGATCTGGCGTCCGGCCACGCTGATGAAGATCGATGCCAAGGATGCCCCGCGCGGACGCCGGGTGTTCAAGGAATCAACCTCCTCGCGCATGCGCCAGATGCTGCGGATGATCGCGATGTATGGCACCGGGCGGAGCGCCGATGCCGCCGGTTACCGGATCGGCGGCAAGACCGGTTCGGCGGAAAAGAACAGCGGCGGGGTCTATAACAAGACCTCGCTGGTTTCGTCCTTTGCCGCGGCCTTTCCGCTGGATCGCCCGCGCTATGTCGTGGTGGTGGTGATGGACGAACCGCGCGGCACCGCGGCGAGCTCGTTCCAGCGCACGGCGGCCTATACCGCTGCGCCGGTGGTGGGCAAGCTCGTGCCGCGGATCGGGCCGATGCTCGACGTGCTGCCTGATGCCCGCCGCGACGTGGATATTTCCGATCTGCGCTATCTGGTGGAGGGGCCCAAGTGACACTGGCCGATCTGCTCGATCAGGCGGCGCTGCCTGCAAGTGCTGGCGGCGATGGCGTGGCGGTGACGGGCTTTGCCATCGATCACCGCAAGGTTGCGCCCGGCACCGTGTTCGGCGCCTTCCAAGGCGCGAAGTTTGATGGCGAAGCGTTCATCCCCGCCGCGGTCGAAGCGGGCGCGGTGGCAGTAGTGGCCCGCCCGGAAGCGGCGGTTGCTGGCGCGCTCCACATTGCAGACCCGGAGCCGCGCCGGGCCTTCGCCCGCCTTGCCGCCGGGTTCTTCCAGCCGGTGCCGGCCGTGCTGGTGGCGGTGACGGGCACCAACGGCAAGACCTCGACCGTCGAGATGACCCGCCAGATCTGGCGCATGTGCGGTGAGCGCGCGGCCAGCATCGGCACGCTGGGGGTCACCACGCCCGATGGCAGTGTGGCGACCGGGCTGACGACGCCGGATATCGTGACCTTTCTGGGCAATATGGCGGGCCTCGCGCGGGAAGGCGTCACCCATGCCGCCTATGAAGCATCGAGCCACGGGCTGGCCCAGTATCGCAGCGAAGGCTTGCCGGTTGCGGCCAGCGCTTTCACCAATTTCAGCCGCGATCATCTCGATTACCACGGCACGATGGAGGACTATTTCGCGGCCAAGCTGCGGCTGTTTTCCGAGGTTGTCACCGCAGGCTCGCCCGCGATCATCCATATCGGGGCCGAGGATACCGGCTGGATGGAGCAGGCCGTCGCCTTTGCCAGCGCGCGGGGGCTTGATGTGCGCACCGTGGGCGAGGGTGGCAGTTTTCTCAAGCTGATCGCCCGCGCGCCGACCCAACTGGGTCAGACCCTGACGATTGCCTTTGCGGGTGCCGAGCGCAAGGTGAACCTGCCGCTGATCGGGGCCTATCAGGCTGCCAATGCGCTGGTCGCCGCGGGGCTTGCGCTTTCGACCGGGATGGCGCCTGCGGCCGTGTTCGATGCGCTCACCCGGCTTCAGCCGGTGCGCGGGCGGCTCGAACGGGCGGCGATCAATATGGCGGGCGCGCCAGCCTATGTCGATTATGCCCACACCCCCGATGCGCTCGAAGCCGCGATGGCGGCGCTGCGCCCGCATGTCGGCCAAGGTGGGCGGCTGATCGTGGTGTTCGGGGCAGGCGGTGATCGCGATGCGGGCAAGCGCGCGTTGATGGGGGCAGCCGCCGCCCATGGCGCTGATCAGGTGATTGTCACCGATGATAACCCGCGCGGCGAAGATCCTGCCGCGATCCGCGCTGCGATCATGGCGGGTGCGGGCGCCAAGGCCCGCGAAATCGGTGACCGCCGCGCCGCGATCGCTGCGGCAATTGGGGATGCCGGTGCGCAGGACATTGTGCTGATCGCGGGCAAAGGCCACGAGCAGGGACAAATATTCGGGTCTGGAGACACTATGCGGATTGAAGCTTTCGACGATGTCGAAGTGGCGCGCCAATGCGCCGGTGCCGGGAGCGTCGGATAATGCCTATCGCAAAGCTCGCCCGGCATCCGCTGCTAAAAGCATGGCCGCAGGATGTGCGCGATGCCTTGCCGCTCGCGCTGTGGTCAAGCGATGCCATCGCTGCGGCTTGCGGGGGCACCGCCAGCGCGGAATTTGAGGCCGCAGGCGTCGAGATGGATTCGCGCGATGTGCGCCCCGGCGATCTGTTCGTGGCACTCAAGGGCGAGACCATGGATGGCCATCGCTTCCTCGAAGCCGCCTTCGCCAAGGGCGCGGTGGCGGCGATTGTCGATCGCCCTGTCGATTACCCCCATGTGCTGGTCGCGGATACCACCGCAGCGCTGCACGCGCTGGCCCACGCCGCGCGCGAACGCAGCGAAGCGGTGCGCATCGCGGTGACCGGTTCGGTCGGCAAGACCGGCGTCAAAGAAGCCATTTTCGCCTGCCTTGACCGCGCGAGCCGCGGGGCGGCGCATCGTTCGGTGCGCAGTTACAACAATCATGTCGGGGTGCCGCTGTCGCTGGCGCGCTTGCCCGCGCGCGCGAGGTTCGGCGTGTTCGAAATGGGGATGAACCACGCGGGCGAAATCGCTCCGCTGACAGGCCATGTCCGCCCCCACATCGCGCTGATCACCACGATTGCGCCCGCGCATATCGAAAACCTCGGCAGCCTTGAGGCGATTGCCGATGAGAAGGCGCAGATCTTCACCGGGCTGATGCCGGGCGGCACCGCGATCATCCCGGCCGATAGCGACTGGGCGGATCGCATGGTGCGCCACGCCGCGGCGACGGGCGCGAAGGTGATCACCTTCGGGCGCAAGGCCGGGGCTGATGTGCGCCTGCTTGATGCCATTCCTGCCCAAGGCGGCGGATCCCTGATCACCGCCGATCTGGGCGACATCCGCCTGTGCTACACCATTGCCGAGCCGGGCGAACACTGGATCGTGAACTCCCTCGGCGTGATGGCAGCCGTGCGGGCCGCAGGCGGCGATCTGGCAAGCGCGGGGCTCGCCCTCGCCGAGCTGGGCGGGCTCAAAGGGCGCGGGCAGCGCCATATGCTCAAGGTCGCCGGTGGTACCGCGCTGCTGATCGATGAAAGTTACAATGCCAACCCCGCTTCGATGCGCGCGACGCTCAAGGCGCTGGCGCAGACCCCCGCGCAACGGCGCATCGCGGTGCTGGGCAGCATGAAGGAGCTGGGGGACTTTTCCGAAGGGTTCCACCGCCAGCTGGCCGAGCCGCTGGGCGATGCGGGCGTGACCCACGCGATCCTCGTTGGCGAGGAGATGCGCGCGCTCGCTGCGGAACTGGGGAAAGGCCTCGGCAATTCGCTTGGCAAGCCCATCAGCTTCGCGCATTGCCAAGGGGCAGACGAGGCGATAGCCGCCCTCGCAGAATTTGGCCTCGGCCATGGGGACGCGGTGCTGGTCAAAGGCTCCAATTCGGTGGGTCTTGGCAAGCTCGTGGCTCGCTTGACCCAAGGCGCCTGAACCCGCCGCAGCGAGCGGTCATCGGGCAGGGCGTTCACGGGGCACAAAGGACGGATGAATGTTCTACTGGCTTGCCGAACTGTTCGGGTTTGAAGGCGTTTTCAATCTGGTGCGTTACCAGAGCTTCCGCGCCGGGGCGACGCTCGTGACGGCGCTGGCGATCGGGCTGGTGATCGGCCCGCGCTTCATCAACCTGCTGAGCGTGCGGCAGGGCAAGGGCCAGCCGATCCGCGAGGATGGCCCGCAAAGCCATCTTGCCAAGCGCGGCACGCCGACGATGGGCGGGTTGATGATCCTGACTTCGCTCACCTTGGCGCTGCTCTTGTGGATGAACCTGTCGAGCCCGTTTGTCTGGGCGTGTCTGGCCGTGACCATCGGCTTCGGGCTGATCGGCTTTCTGGATGATTACGACAAGGTCTCGAAGAATAGCCATGCCGGGGTGCCAGCGCGGGTGCGCTTGCTTGGCGAATTCGTGGTAGCCGGCCTTGCCGCGTGGCTGATCGTCAGCCAGATCAACACCAATCTTTACGTGCCCTTCTTCTCGGATTTCAGCATCCCGCTCGGCCCCTTCTACTATGTGTTTGCCGCGATCGTGATCGTGGGGGCTGGCAATGCCGTGAACCTGACTGACGGGCTTGATGGCCTGGCGATCATGCCGGTGATTATCGCTGCGGGCACCTTTGCGATCATCGCCTATCTGGTGGGGCGCGCGGATTTCAGCGCCTATCTTGGCATCCCCCATGTGGCGGGGGCGGGCGAGTTGGCGATTTTCTGCGCGGCGATCATGGGCGCTGGGCTCGCCTTCCTGTGGTTCAATGCCCCACCGGCGGCGGTGTTCATGGGTGATACCGGCAGTCTGGCTCTGGGCGGTGCGCTGGGCGCGATTGCGGTCGCCTCGCATCACGAAGTCGTGCTCGCGATCGTCGGCGGCCTGTTCGTGCTCGAAGCGGTCAGCGTGATCGTGCAGGTCTTCTGGTTCAAGCGCACCGGCAAGCGGGTGTTCCGTATGGCTCCGATCCATCACCATTTCGAACAGCTCGGCTGGAGCGAAAGCAAGGTCGTGATCCGGTTCTGGATCATCTCGATCGTGCTGGCGCTGATCGGCCTTGCTACCTTGAAGCTCAGGTAAGAGGGAGCGCGCCGGCCCGTGATCACCTCGCCTCTCTTTGCCGGCAAGCGGTTTGCGGTGCTTGGCCTAGCCCGTTCGGGCGCGGCGGCCGCCGAAGCGCTGATTGCCAGCGGGGCAGAGGTGATCGCATGGGATCGGCAGGATGTGGCCCGTGCGCCGTTTGAAGGGCGCTGCCGGTTGATCGATCCGCTCGAGCTTGATCTCACGGGCTTTGCCGGTGTGGTGATCTCGCCGGGCGTGCCGCTCAACACCCATCCGATCGGGCCCCATGTGTGGCAATATGGCCTCCCGGTCATCGGCGATATCGAGCTGTTTGCGCTCGCACGGCCCAGCCTGCCGCCGCACAAGGTGGTGGGCATCACCGGCACCAATGGCAAATCGACCACCACCGCGCTGGTGCATCATATCCTGCACGAGGCGGGCGTGCCGAGCGTGATGGGCGGCAATATCGGCGAGCCGATCATGGCGCAGGAGCCGCTGCCCGAAGGGGGCGTCTATGTGCTCGAATTGTCGAGCTTCCAGATCGATCTGACCTTCACGCTCGATTGCGATATTGCCGCGCTCACCAACATCACCCCCGATCATCTCGATCGCTATGCTGATTTCGCGGCCTACACCGCTTCCAAGGCGCGGCTGTTCGCGATGCAGCAGCACGGCACTGCGATCATTTGCGGCGAGGACGCGCCGACCCATGCGATCGCCGCCAGTCTTGAGGCGGCGGGCCATCCGCCGATCCGGGTGCGCAGCGCGGATGTGACGGTGCCGGTCTCGCCCTCGCTCGCCGGGCCGCACAATGCGCAGAACGCGAGCGTCGCGCAGGCCATCTGCCGCGAGCTTGGGCTGACGGATGCGCAGATCGCGCATGGCCTTGCCACCTATCGTGGCCTGCCCCACCGGATGGAGCGGGTCTGCGATGCCGGGGGTGTCACCTACATCAATGACAGCAAGGCCACCAACGCTGCCTCGGCCGCGCCTGCACTCGCCGCTTTTCCGCCTGATCCCGCGATCCATGGCGGCACGCCGCGGATTCATTGGATCGTGGGCGGCCTGCCCAAGGAAGACGGGCTTGGTGCCTGCGCCGCGCATCTCGGCAATGTGGCGGCTGCCTACACCGTGGGTGAAGCGGGGCCGATGTTTGCCAACCTGCTTGAAGGGCAGATCAAGGTCGAACGCTGCGAGCTGATCAGCGAGGCGGTGTGCCGCGCGCGGGACGCGGCGCTGCCGGGCGATGTGGTGCTGCTGTCCCCCGCCTGTGCCAGCTATGACCAATTCCGTGATTATGAAAAGCGCGGCGCCTATTTCCGCCAGATGGTGCTGGCGATGACCGGCTGTGAGCCGCAGGGAGATGCGCCATGAGCACGCTCGGCACCTCGCGCGGCTATGCTCCCACGCGCGGCGGACGCTTGGCCGCACCCGCTCCGGTGCAGCGCAACTGGAGCGATGGGTTGCGCATCTGGTGGCGCGAGATCGACAAGGTCTTGCTGGCGCTGATCCTGCTGCTGATGGCGCTGGGTGTGGTGGCGGTGGCAGCGGCCTCGCCTGCCAGCGCCGAACAGCTTTCGACGCGCAGCGTCCGGCTGGATGAATTCATGTTCCTCAAGCGGCATATCCTGTTCCAGCTCGCCGGGATTGTCGGGATGATCGGGATTTCCTTTGCCTCGCGCGATGATGCGCGGCGGCTCGGGATCATTGTCGGCGCGATCATGCTGGTGTTGCTTGTGCTGGTGCCGATCATCGGCCCCGTCAAGAACGGGGCGCGGCGCTGGATCGAGGTGGGCATTTCGGTGCAGCCGAGCGAATTCATGAAGCCGGCCTTCGCGATCATCCTTGCCTGGGTGTTGAGCTGGCGGCTGCGCGATCCGGGCCTACCGGTTATCACCTTTGCCACTGTGATGCTCGGCGTGATCGCGGCCTTGCTGATGGCGCAGCCCAATCTTGGCGACACCATCCTGTTTGCGGGCATCTGGTTTGTGATGGTGCTGCTCGCGGGGGTTTCGGTGCAGCGCATCGGTGCGCTGATGGGCGTCGGTGTTGCGGGCCTCACACTGGCCTATTTCCTCTACGACAATGCTCGCCACCGCATTGATTCCTTCCTCGGCGGCGGGACGGCCTTTGATCAGGTCGATCTCGCCCAGCGCACCTTGATGGCAGGCGGGTGGACCGGCAGCGGGCTGTGGCTTGGTATCCGCAAGATGAACCTGCCCGAAGCCCACACCGATTACATCTTCTCGGTGATTGGCGAGGAATTTGGCCTGATCGCCTGTGGCGTGATCGTGCTGATCTATTGCGGCATCGTGGTGCGCGTGTTGATGCGGCTGGTGGACGAGGAAAACCTGTTTGCCCTGCTCGCGGGGGCGGGCCTCATCACCCAGTTCGGCGGACAGGCTTTCATCAACATCCTCGTGAACCTCCAGCTCTTCCCGTCGAAGGGCATGACCTTGCCGCTTATCAGCTATGGCGGTTCATCGGCACTGGCGGTGTGCTTCACGCTTGGGCTATTGCTGGCGATCACCCGGCGCAATCCGTTCCTCGCGAAAGAGGGGCGGGGTCTGCGCGGATTGTTGGACAGCAAGGAGGAGCGCCCATGACCGGCGCCAATGCACATCCCGCGCCCGGTGGGGCGAGCCGCCACTTCGTTCTTGCCGCAGGCGGAACCGGCGGGCACCTGATCCCGGCCTTTGCGCTGGCAGAGGAACTGCACGCGCGCGGCCATCATGTCGCGCTGCTGACGGACGAGCGCGGCGCCGCACTGCCCGGCAAGCCCGCCTATCTGACCTCGCATATCATCCCGGCGGGCCGGTTCGGCAAGAACCCGCTCGGCTGGATCGGGGGGCTGCGCGCCGTGCTGGCAGGACGCAGCATGGCGCTGCGGCTGTTCGAAACCTTCGAACCGACGGCAGTGGTCGGCTTTGGCGGCTATCCCGCCTTGCCCGGCTTGCTGGCCTCGACCGCGGCAGGCATTCCCAGCATCATCCATGAACAGAACGCGGTGCTCGGCCGGGTCAACCGGCTGCTGGCGGGCCGCGTCAATGCCATCGCAACCTCGTATGCGGCGGTTGACCGGCTCAAGCCTAAGCATCGTGGCAAGGTGCATCTCACCGGCAATCCGGTCCGGCCCGAAGTGCTCGCGCTGCGCGAGCAGGATTTCCCGCAGCTTACCGGTGAAAGCCTGTTCCGGGTGCTGGTGACCGGCGGTTCGCAAGGCGCCCGGGTGCTGTCGGAAGTGGTGCCTGACGGGCTCGCGATGCTGCCGCCCGCCTTGCGCCAGCGCTTGCAGGTGACCCAGCAATGCCGCGCCGAAGATCTCGAAGCGGTGCGCGCGCGCTACGCCGCGCATGATATCCCTGCCGAGCTCGGCACCTATTTCGAAGACATGCACGAACGTCTGGCGGGTGCACACCTGTTCATCGGGCGCGCGGGCGCTTCGACCATCGCCGAACTTACCGCCGTGGGCCGCCCGGCGATCCTCGTGCCGTTACCGATTGCGACCGATGATCATCAGGCGGTCAACACCCGCGAGATGGTCAAGGCGGGCGGGGCGCGGATGATCCGGCAGGAGGCTTTCCAGCCCAAGGAACTCGCCAAGCAGATTCAGGCGATGGCGCAGAACCCGCAAAGCCTCGCCAATGCCGCGCATTGCGCGTTCAATTGCGGACGGCCCGATGCGGCCAAGGACTTGGCCGATCTGGTGACGAGCATGGGCGGGCTTGATCTGATGGATGTGATCCGCGTCGGTGAAAACGCACCCCGCGCCGCGCAAACGGCGGCTCGTCCGCGGACGGCAAGCCGCAAGGCCGCCAAGGATGCGGTCCAGCACGGAGCCGACGCATGAAGGTCCTTCGACAGGCTCAGGATGAGCGGGCAACGCCCTTCACAGGAGGTGTCCTGTGAAGGGCGTTGGCACGGATATCGGGATCATCCACTTCGTCGGCATCGGCGGGATCGGCATGTCCGGCATTGCCGAGGTGATGCACAATCTCGGCTATGCGGTCCAAGGCTCGGACATTGCCGAGGGGCCGAGTGTCGAGCGGCTGCGCGCGCGCGGCATCACCGTGCATATCGGCCATGCCAAGGAAAACGTCGCAGGCGTGGCGGTGGTGGTCACCTCTACCGCGGTGCGCCGCACCAATCCCGAAGTCGCCGCTGCGCTCGAAGCGCGGGTGCCGGTGGTGCGCCGCGCCGAAATGCTGGCCGAACTGATGCGGCTCAAATCAACTGTCGCAGTGGCAGGCACCCACGGCAAGACGACGACAACCAGCATGATCGCCAGCCTGCTCGATACCGGCGGCATCGATCCCACGGTGATCAACGGCGGCATTATCGAGCAATATGGCTCGAACGCGCGGCTCGGCGATAGCGACTGGATGGTGGTCGAAGCGGACGAAAGCGACGGCAGCTTCCTGCGGCTGGACGGCACGATCGCGGTCGTCACCAATATCGATCCCGAGCACCTCGATCACTATGGCGACTTCGAAGGGGTGAAGCGGGCCTTTGTGGAATTCATCCACAACGTGCCCTTCTATGGCGCGGCGGTGCTGTGTGTTGATCACCCGCAGGTGCAGGCGGTGATCGGCGAAGTGCGCGATCGCAAGGTCGTGACTTATGGCTTTTCGCTCCAAGCCGATATCTGCGGGGTCAATGTTGTCCCCGCGCGCGGCGGCAGCACCTTTGATGTGATCGTGCGGCAGCGCGGGGCAGAGGATCGCCGCATCGAAGGCGTGCATCTGCCCATGCCGGGGCGGCACAATGTCCAGAACGCGCTCGCCGCGATTGCCGTGGCGATCGAGATGGGCTGTTCGGACGCGGTGATCCGCGCGGGCTTCGCCAAGTTTGGCGGGGTGCGGCGGCGCTTCACCCGTGTCGGCACGGTGGCGCTCGCAGGCGGCGGCGAGGCGGGCGTGATCGACGACTACGCGCATCACCCGGTGGAAATCCGCGCCGTGCTGGCCGCAGCGCGCGAGGCCGTGGGCGAGAGCGATGGCCGCGTGATCGCGGTGATCCAGCCGCACCGCTTCACGCGCCTCCATGATCTGATGGAGGATTTCCAATCCTGCGCCAATGATGCCGATATCGTCTATGTCGCGCCGGTCTATGCCGCAGGGGAAGAACCTCTGCCGGGGGTGGATGCGGCGGCGCTGGTGGCCGGGATCAAGGCGCGCGGGCACCGCGCGGCGCGGCTGATTGATGGCGCCGATGCGCTGGCCAGCGCACTCGCGGGCGAGTTGGCGGCGGGCGATCTGGTCGTCTGCATGGGCGCGGGCGATATCACCCGCTGGGCCGCAGGTCTGGCCAGCGCGATTGCCGCCCAAGGCAAGGCCGCGGCATGATGATGAGCATCCAGCCCGGCGAGGCACCCATCTGGGACGATGGTGGGGCGCCGACCTGTGCCGTTGAAGGCGCGGTGGCTGCGCCGGTCTCGCTTGAGGGTATTCGCGGCAAGCTGACCTGCAAGGCGCCGCTTGCGCCCTACACCTGGTTCAAGACCGGCGGGCCTGCCGACTGGCTGTTCGAACCCGCGGACCTCAACGATCTGCGCGCCTTTCTCGAACGGCTCGGCGGCGATATTCCGGTGATGGCGCTGGGGCTCGGATCAAACCTCATCGTGCGCGATGGCGGTGTCCCCGGCGTGGTGGTGCGGCTCGGCAAGGCCTTTGCCGGGGTCGAGCATAGCGGCGAAAACGAACTCACCTGCGGGGGCGGGGCAAGCGGCATCCTCGTCGCTTCGACCGCGCGCGATCTGGGCATTGCGGGGTTGGAATTCCTGCGCGGCATTCCCGGCACGGTCGGCGGTTTCGTGCGGATGAATGGCGGGGCCTATGGCCGCGAAGTCGCCGATGTGCTGGTCGATTGCGCGGTTATCCTGCCCGATGGCACCTTTGTCAAGCTGCCCGCCGCCGATCTGGCCTATACCTATCGCCATTCGGTGCTGCCCGAAGGCGTGATTGTGGTCTCGGCCCGGTTCAAGGGGCATCCCGGCGATCCGGCGGCAATCGGTGCGGAGATGGACCGCATCGCTGCCGCGCGCGAGGCGAGCCAGCCGCTCCGCACCAAGACCGGCGGATCGACCTTCAAGAACCCCGAAGGCCACAAGGCGTGGCAACTCGTCGATGCGGCGGGCTGCCGTGGCCTCACTCTCGGCGGGGCGCAGGTGAGCGAGAAGCACACCAATTTCCTGATCAACACCGGCAATGCCACCAGCGCTGACATCGAAGGGCTGGGCGAACTGGTGCGCCAGAAAGTCTATGAGCATGCGGGCGTGATGCTCGAATGGGAAATCCAGCGGGTGGGACGGCCATGATGGACGAGGCAACCACTTCCGTTCGCCCTGAGCTTGTCGAAGGGCTGTCCTTCTTTTTCGCCGCAGCAAAAGTGAAGTGCAGGGCTTCGACAAGCTCAGCCCGAACGGATTTGAATGATGTTTGACAAGCCCCTCCACGTTGCTGTCCTGATGGGCGGTTGGGCCAGTGAGCGCCCGGTTTCGCTGATGAGTGGCCATGGTGTCGCCGATGCGCTCGAAGCGCGCGGCTTTCGCGTGACGCGTATCGACATGGGCCGCGATGTGGCGCTGCGCCTGCACGAGGCCGCGCCCGACGTGGTGTTCAACGCGCTCCACGGCGTGCCGGGCGAAGATGGCTCGGTGCAGGGGCTGCTCGATCTGATGGGGCTGGCCTATACCCATTCGGGTCTCGCCACCTCGGTGATCGCGATCGACAAGCAGCTCACCAAACAAGCGCTGGTGCCGCACGGCATTCCGATGCCGGGCGGGCGCATTGTCACGCGGGAAGAGCTTTATCAGGGCGATCCGTTGCCGCGCCCCTATGTCTTGAAGCCGGTGAACGAAGGTTCTTCGGTCGGCGTCGCCATCGTTACAGCCGACAGCAACGTGGGCAATCCGATCAACCCGCAGGCGACTGGCCCGTGGCAGGAATTTGCCGAACTGCTGGCCGAGCCTTTCATCAAGGGCCGCGAGCTGACTGCGGCCGTGCTCGATGGCCCTGATGGCCCGCGCGCGCTCGGGGTCACCGAATTGGTGATCGAAAACGGCTTCTACGATTACGAGCACAAATATACCGAAGGGCGCACGGTTCATGTCTGCCCGGCGCAGATCCCGGCTGACATCAGCAAGCTGTGCGAAGATTACGCGATCCGCGCGCATCAGGTGCTTGGCTGCCACGGCACCAGCCGCACGGATTTCCGTTGGGACGATGAAAGGGGCGCAGCAGGCCTGTTCGTGCTCGAAACCAACACCCAGCCCGGCATGACGCCGCTCAGCCTCGTGCCCGAACAGGCGGCGCAGGCGGGCATCAGCTATGGCGAGCTGGTCGAGCTGCTGGTGCACGAAGCGCTCAGGGTTCATGCTGCCAAAGCGAACAAGCGAGGTCGCCATGGCGCAGATCAAGCGTAGCGATACCCGCGGTGTGCGCCGCGCCGTGCGCGCTGAAAACCGCGCGGTTACCGCGCGCCGCGCGCGCGGGCAGGCGAGCGGGCTGATCGATGGCGCGATGGGGCTTTTGCCCTTCACCGAAGACCAATGGAGCCGGATCTGGCTGACGATCATCATTGGCGGCGGCGTCGCGCTCGCCGTGGTGATTGCGAGCCTTGCCGGCGTCCCCGCGCTCGCCGAAGCGCAGATCGCCAAGGCCGCGGCTGATGCGGGGTTTGCGGTGCGCCATGTCAAGGTCACCGGTACCAACCGGATGGACGAGCGCGAGGTCTATGCGCTCGCGCTGGCCCAGCGCAGCCGCGCCATGCCCGATGTCGATATCGCCGCGCTGCGCACCCAATTGCTGACATTGCCGTGGGTGCGCGATGCGCGGGTTTCGCGCCAGCTGCCCGATACGCTGGCGATCGATATTGTCGAGCGGGAGCCCCATGCCGTGCTCGCGCGGCCTGACCGGCTCATGCTGATTGACCGTTCGGGGGTTGAACTCGCCCCGATTGCCGAGGCCAAGGCCAAGGGCATGCTGCGGATTTCCGGCTCCGGCGCGGCGATGCAGGTTGCACAGCTCGAACAATTGCTGGCCGCTGCGCCCGCCTTGCAGCCGCAGGTCAAGGCGGCGGAATGGGTCGGCAATCGCCGCTGGAACCTTGTGTTCCGCACCGATCAATTGCTGGCGCTGCCCGAAGGCGAAGTCGAAGCGGCCACGGCCCTGGTGCAATTTGCCCGGCTCGACGGGCAGAACCGGCTGATTGGCGGCAAGGTTGCCGCTTTCGACATGCGCACCCCGCCGCGCATCTACATGCGTGTGCCCGGTCAGAGCGAACGGGCCAAAGCGCTCGCCAATCTTGAGAAAGGGAGCAGTCAGTGATGGCATCACGGGCAGCGGGCAAGGCGGCCGCACGCAATCAGCAGATCGCCAAGGCGCGGCTGACGCGGGTGCTGGGCGCGGTCAATATCGGATCGTTCCGCATTTCGGCGATGATCATGGGCGAAACCGAAACAGGTGAGTTGATCGTGCTCGGCTCGGGCCACCGGGCGAGCGCGGGCATCAAGCGCGGCTATGTCACCGATATGCGCGCGGCCACTTATGCGATCCGCGATGCGGTGGAGCGCGCCGAAAAGAGCGCGGGCCTGACCGTGCAAAGCGTGTGGATCGCCTGCGCGGGCGCGGGGCTTGGCAGCCATGTCGCGAGTGTTGACATCGAGATCGGCGGGCGGCGGATCGAGGAAGAGGATGTCGAACTGCTGCTCTATCAGGCGCGCGGCATGATCCAGCCTGACGGACGCACGGTGCTGCATGCCCAGCCGGCGCATTACACGCTTGATGGCGCGCATGGCGTGGCCAATCCGCGCGGGCTGCACGCCGAACGGCTCGGGGTCGATATCCATGTGATGCTGGCCGATGGCGCGCCGGTGCGCAATCTCATGGAAGCGGTGCAAAGTGCGCATCTCGATGTCGAAGGGGTGGTCGCCGCACCGCTCGCGGCGGGCTATGCCTGCCTTACCGATGAGGAACGCGATCTCGGGGTCGCGCTGGTCGAGATCGGGGCCGATGTCACCAACATCGCCGTTTTCGCGGCGGGCATGTTGCTGGGCCTGCGGGCGGTGCCGATGGGTTCGGGCGATATCACCGATGCGATTGCCTCGGCTTTCGGCATTCGCCGCTTTCAGGCCGAACGGCTCAAATGTGTCTATGGCTCAGCAATTGCGAGCCGTTCCGATCACCGCGAGATGATCCCGGTGATCGGCCCAAATGATGCTGCCGGTGAAGACGCGCAGCCTGCGCCCGGCGCGCAGCCCGTGGCGCGCGGCGCGGATGAGAAAAACCGCATCTCGCGCGCGCAACTGGTCTCGGTTGTCACCCAGCACCTTTCGCTGCTGACCACGGAAATCGGCAAGGCGCTTAAGGATATGGGCTTTTCCGGCACCCGCGCCGGGCAAGTGGTGCTGACCGGCGGCGGTGCGGAACTTGCTGGCATGGCCGAATTCGTGCAGAGTGCGCTGGGCGTGCCGGTGCGGCTGGGGCGCACGCCTGAGCTTAAAGGCCTGCCCGAAGCCCATGCGACACCCGGCTTTGCGACCTTGGCGGGCCTGTGTCTTTACGCGGCCGAGGATCCGGTCGACATCCGCTCGGTCAATGCGCCGCGCGCCATGCGCGCCAGCCTTGGCAATGCCGGACGCAGCCTGTTTCCGGTAGGGCGGTTGATGCGGGCGATGAAGGAGTATTTCTGAGCCTGCTTGCAGCCCGCAACGGGTTCAGTTTCGGCCTGATCGGGGTTAACTGAGGGCTGTGGATAAGGATTATCCCCCTATCAAAACGATACGGGGTTTGTGTCAAAGAGGAATGGTAGTGCGGATAAGGGGGCGGCGCAGGCCCGCGATCTGCGGCTGGAGGAACACTGATGAGCATCAATATCGGACCGGCAGCGATTGACGACATGCGCCCGCGGATAACCGTGATCGGCATTGGCGGGGCTGGGGGCAATGCCATTGCCAACATGATCGCGTCCGAGATCGAAGGCGTCGAATTCATTGTCGCCAACACGGATGCCCAGGCGCTCAGCACCTCTCCGGCGGAAAAGCGTATCCAGCTTGGCCCGGACATCACCGGCGGGCTTGGTGCCGGTGCGCGTCCCGAAGTGGGCAAGGCCGCGGCCGAGGAAACCGTTGCCGAAATCGAACAGGCGCTGGAAGGCGTCAACATGTGCTTCATCGCCGCCGGGATGGGTGGCGGCACGGGCACCGGCGCCGCGCCGGTGATCGCCGAAGCCGCGCGCCGCATGGGCGTGCTCACCGTGGGTGTGGTGACCAAGCCGTTCCTGTTTGAAGGCACCCGCCGGATGCGTGCGGCGGAAGCGGGCATCGAAGAGCTGCAAAAGCATGTCGACACCCTGATCGTCATTCCCAACCAGAACCTGTTCCTCGTCGCCAAGGCGGAAACCACCTTCAAGGAAGCCTTCCAGCTCGCCGATGAAGTGCTCCAGCAGGGCGTGCGCTCGATCACCGATCTGATGGTGATGCCGGGCCTCATCAATCTCGACTTTGCCGATGTCCGTTCCGTCATGAGCGAGATGGGCAAGGCGATGATGGGCACCGGTGAGGGCGAGGGTGAAAACCGCGCGCTCGAAGCGGCCGAGCAGGCGATTGCCAACCCGCTGCTCGATGGCGTGAGCATGGCCGGGGCCAAGGGCGTGATCATCTCGATCATCGGCGGCGAAGACATGCGCCTGCTCGAAGTTGACGAGGCGGCCAATCACATCCGCGAGCTGGTCGACGAAGATGCCAACATCATCTGGGGCTCGGCGTTCAATCCCGATCTCAAGGGCAAGATCCGCGTCTCGGTGGTCGCCACCGGGATCGAGCAGGGCGCGCTCGGCGCTGCGGACCGCGCCTTGCCGACCTCGCTGGGCGGCGCGCGTGCGCCCAAGCGGCCGGTGCTCGAACTCGGCGATGAAGCCCCCGAAGCCCCCGGTTTCGTGGCTGCCCCGTTGGCAGGCGTGGGCGTGGCGGCTGCCGCTGCGGTTTCCTTGGACGAAGATTTCCTGCCGGAGGAAATCGCCGAGGCAGAACCGTTCGATCTCACCGGGATGCAGGCGGTCGAAGGGCTGGGCGACGATGATTACGGCGATGAGTATGACGACGATGTCGATGGCATTGTCGATCCGCTCGCCGGGCTGCGCGGCGCGGAAGATGTCGAGCTAGGCCTGACCCGCACCGAGCCTGATCCCTATGGCCAGGCTGTTGCGGATGATGACACGCTTGATCTCGGCGAAGCCTATGATGACGGGTACGGATCGCGCCCGAGCGGCGGCCCGGCTGGGGCGTTCTCGCCGCCGGTGCAGGATGATTTCCTCGCCGATGCGGATCGGCTCGCTTCGGATGATCGCCCGGTCGAAGCCCAGCTTGGTGGCGGTCGCCGTCGGGGTCTGATCGGCGGTGGTGGTGGCGGCGCGGCAGGCGCAGGCAGCACGCTGTTCGAACGGATGGCCAATCTTTCGCGCAGCACAACCAGCAGCGCCGATGACGATGAGGATGACGGCGATGGTGATGGCGGCGGTGGCCCGGCGCTCAGCATCCCGCGCTTCCTTGGTCGCCAGAACAACCAGTAAGCCTGTCCCTCTGGTCCGCATCCCGGCGCAGGTCGTGCCCCGCTCGCCTTGCTGGGTGCGGGGCAGGGCTGGCATTGTGGCATCACGGGGCTAGGATAGAACAAATCTTGCCCCGATCGTGATCATGTCCCCCAAAGCTTATCCTTTTGCCCGTTCTTTCCGCCGCGCGCTCGGCAGCGGTGTGCTCGCCAGCGCATTTGTGCTGCTGGCGAACCCGGTTCAGGCACAGGAGGTAACCTCGCGCGAGGTGGTGCAGCCGCTCCCTTCGGGCGAGGTGCAGCGCCTCAACCGCGCGCTCGTGCAACTGGCCCGCGATCCGCGCGATCTGCCCGCCTTGCTCGAAGCGGGCGAAGCCTCGCTGGCGGTCGATGATTTCGAAGCCGCCAATGGTTTCTTTGCACGGGCCTTGGTGGTGGAGCAGACCAACCAGCGCGCCGCGCTTGGGCTGGCGCGGGTGGCGCTGCGATCAGGCGATGCGCTGGGTGCGCTGGAGCGCTTTGAAAAGGCCGTGCGCGCCGGTGCTCCCGAGGCGACGCTGCTGACAGACCGGGGTCTCGCTTTTGACATGACGGGCGATCAGGCCGCCGCACAAGCGGCGTATCGCCGCGCGCTTGAAGTCGATCCGCGCGACAATGAGGCGCGCCGCCGCCTCGCGCTCAGCTTTGCGATTGCGGGCAATCGTGGCGGGTTTGAAGATACCCTGCGCCCTCTGCTCGATGAACGCGATATCGCCGCGCTGCGGACCCGCGCATTTGGCCTGGCGATTTTCGGCGAGCAGGAACGGGCCGCGGCCATTGTCGATCAGGTCATGCCGCGCGACCTTTCCAGCCGGCTCGTCCCCTACCTTGCTTTCATGCCGCGCCTGACCAAGCCGCAACAGGCGGCAGCCGCCAATCTCGGCATTTTCCCGCGCGCGGCGGATATCGGGCGCGATGATCCGCGGCTCGCACGGTTCGCGCGCGAGGGGCAGTCTGATAGCCGGCTGCAACCTTCGGGCAAGCCGCTTGGTGTAGGGCCCGCGCGCGTCAGTGCCCGCGCTGGATCAGAGCCATCGCCCTCACAGCCGGGGGTGGTGCCCTCAAGCGTGCGCAGCGCCCGCCGTGTCGCAGCGGCAGAGCCGCGGGTGACGGTTGTTCCCAACCCGCCCACACCTGCGCCTGCTCCCGCCCCTGCGCCTGCGCAGGTTGCGCAGCCTGCTCCGTCTGCCCCGGCACCGCTGCCGGCTTCGCCACCGCCGCCCGCGCCGCTCGCGCGCGTGGCGGATGCCTTTGCGGATCTGGGCGGCGCGCTGCCCCAGAGCGGGCCGAGCGGCGGCGGGGTGGACATCACCCGCATCCAGCCCCCGCGCGAAGTCGCCGCGCGCCCCGAGCCCAAGCCCGAAGCCAAGCCCAAGGCCAAGGAACCGGCGAGGCCCGCCCATCCCGCGCGCAATTGGGTGCAGATCGCGACCGGGCGCCAGCTTGCCGCGCTCAAATTCGATTGGCGCCGGTTCGAGCGCAAGGGCGGTGATCTGTTCAAGGGCATGCAGCCCCACACCACCCGCTGGGGCGAAGCCAACCGCCTGCTGGTCGGCCCGCTCACCAGCCCCGAAAAGGCGCGCGATCTGGTGAAGCGGCTGAAGGAGAAAGGCGTTGATTCCTTCTTCTATGCGAGCCCCGAAGGCGAGGAAATTCAGGTCCTTAAATAGCGCTTGGCGGCTCGCTTCGCGTTTCTTTGCACAGGCTATGAACAGGCTTGTGCGGTTCTCCCCAAGCGCCTTGCCTCTGCGGATTGCCAACTCCCATCGATGGCAGGCATGCGTGCCACTGATGACAAAGCGCCCCTTTCCCGATCCGAGGCTCCGCCCATGAAACCGCGCGAGAAGGACTTCTCGCATGAGGACGACACCGCGCCGGTCGAGATGCTGTTGGCGCTGTTCGAGGCGCGCGGCTGGCCCTGCGAAATGGTCAGCGATGACGAGATGAGCGGCGAAGTGCAGGGCAGCTGGGCCAATTATCAGCTGCGCGCGATCTGGCGGGCGCAGGATCGGGTGCTGCAATTACTCTGCCTGCCCGATATCCGGGTAACGGCGGACAAGAAGCCGCAAGCGTTCGAATTGCTCGGCCTGATCAACGAACAGATGTGGCTCGGCCACTTCGATATCTGGTCGAACGGGGATGTGCTCCTGTATCGCCATGGTGTGCTGCTTGGCGATGAAGGCACCCTCAGCCTCGCGCAGGCGCAGGCGCTGGTTGAATGTGCGATTGATGAATGCGATCGCTTCTATCCCGCGTTCCAGTTCGTGCTGTGGGGCGATCGCACGCCGCGTGCCGCGCTGGAGGCCGCGATGGTGGACGCTGCGGGCGAGGCGTGATGGCACCGCGCCTGCTCATCATCGGCTGCGGCAATATGGGCGGGGCAATGCTCGCCGGATGGCTCGCAGCCGGAGAAGACCCGGCACGCTTTGCCGTACTTGATCCCGCGCTGGCGGCTGCGCCAGCCGGTGTTGCACTCTATCGCGATCCCGCCGAAGCGCGCGCGGCGGGTGGTTTTGACGCCGTGCTGCTGGGGTTCAAGCCGCAGCAACTCGCCAGCCCCGCCCCCGGCCTTGCCGACCTCTGCGGAGCGGGCGTGACGGTGCATTCGCTGCTCGCCGGGATCACACTTGCGCAGCTCGCCTGTGCCTTTCCGGCAGCGCGGGCGCATGTGCGGGTGATGCCCAACCTGGCGGCAGCCATTGGCAAATCGCCCGTGATCCTTGCGGAACGCGGGCTTGATGATGCCGGTCGTGCGGAGGCTTTGGCGCTGTTCGATCGGCTGGGGACAGCCTTGTGGCTGGCGGATGAGGCGCAATTTGACCTTGTCACCGCGCTTGCCGGATCGGGGCCGGGGTTTGTCTATCGCTTTATCGATGCGCTGGCTTCGGCCGCTGCCGAGCTGGGGCTCGAACGCGGCCTTGCCGACCGGCTGGCGCTTGCCATGGTGGAAGGCGCCGCAGCGCTCGCAGCCCGCGCCGATGCCCCGCCCGCAACGCTCGCTGATCGGGTGGCGAGCCCCGGCGGCATGACCCGCGAAGGGCTCAACATTCTCGACCATGATCGCGCGCTGGTTACCCTGATGATCGCGACCTTGCGCGCCACCCGCGACAAGGGCGCGCAGCTCTCGCAGAATGCCGCGAACTGACACCTGATCTTACAGTTCAGATTAATGATTGTTAATCTGAACGAAATTCACGCGACACTTTCCGGTTTTGCTTGAAATGGCGGGCCGAAACCCCGATATTCGCAGCATCGATAGCGCCCGGCTTTCCCGGAGCGCTGCGTTTGGAGATTGGAAACGACGATGGCAGACTGGAACAACAACCTCGGCACCGGGCAGCGCCTTGGCTCCGTGCCGCGCGCCGGCGGCGATGTCGCAGGCCGCGCGGTCTATGACGAGGGCCTGCGCTCCTACATGCTCTCGATCTATAACTACATGGCCTCGGCCGTGCTGCTCACCGGCATAGTGGCGATGGTGGCTGCGTCGAGCGGCATCACGCTGGCGCTGGCTGGCAGCCCGCTGATGTGGGTGGTGGCGCTCGCCCCGCTCGGCTTCGTGCTGGCGATGAGCTTCGGCCTCCACAAGATGAGCCAGTCGACCTTGAACATCCTGTTCTGGTCCTATGCCATCGTGATGGGCCTGTCGCTCTCGACGATTTTCCTCGTGTTCACGGGTGAAAGCATCGCGGTGACGTTCTTCGCGACGGCGGGCGCTTTTGCGGGCCTCAGCCTCTACGGCTATACCACCAAGAAGAACCTGTCGGGTCTCGGCAGCTTCCTGATGATGGGCGTGATCGGTCTGATCATCGCCAGCCTCGTGAACCTGTTCCTGCAATCGAGCGCGATGTCTTTCGTGATCAGCGCGATCGGCGTGCTCGTGTTTGCTGGCCTCACCGCCTATGACACGCAGCGGCTCAAGATGCAGTACGACCAGCTGCGCGGCACCGAGTTCATGGGCAAGGCCGTGATCATGGGCGCGCTGAGCCTTTACCTCGACTTCATCAACATGTTCATGTTCCTGCTGCAGTTCCTCGGCAATCGCGAGTAATTGCGAAAGGCTGCAACCGGACGGTTGAAATCTCGGATGCCCGGAGTCTTGCAAAAGGCTCCGGGCATTTGCTTTGGCGGCAAAGCAAGCTATCGCCGCACCCTATGAAAATGTGCAGGCATGGTTCATCCGCCTGCGATAATATGCTCGGACAATGAGGCTGACCTGACATGATTTCGCCCGCAACCACCCCAGCGCAATCCTCGCACACCGCGCCCCTCACGTTCCGTCGCCTTGGCGTTGCTGCACTGGCCATCGGCACGGCGCTGGTCGCCGCCTGCACCACGCCGACGAGCGCGCCGCCGCCCGCCGCGCCCCGACCGCAGGCGCAGGCTGCCGAAGTCGTGCCCTATCGCCCGCTGCCGCCTTCGGGCGCGTCCTACGTGATGAAGATGCCGCCGCGTGGTCCGGATGGGAAGTGGATCACGGTCAACAGCAATCTCACCGATGATCGGCTGGTGTGGCACCTGCGCTCGGCGTGGAATGTTGCCGCACTCAATTGTCTTGCGCCCGAATATGATCCGATCCTGCAAGGCTATCGCGCGTTCCTCAGCAACAACGTGCGCGGCCTGAAGGCGGTGAATGACCGGATCGAGAAAACCTATCAGAGCCGCTTCCGCACCCGCCGCGATGCGATTGTCGCCCGCGATGCGGAATCGACGCAGGTCTATAACTTCTTCGCCAACCCGGCAGCGCGCAGCGGGTTCTGCCTCGCCGCGCTGGATGTCGCCAACCGCTATCTCGCTGCGCCGAAGAGCCTCCCGCTCGCCTTCGCCAAGGAGAATTTCCAGGTGATGATGGTGCCGATGGAGGACTTCTTCAATCAGTACGAAGCCTACCAGCGCGCCTCGGCGGAATGGGATGCCAAGTATGGCGCGCGCTATGGTTCCTCGCAGCCGGGCTGGGTTGCCGTGCAGCAGGCCCGCGCCAATGGTGAGGACGTCCCGACCTACACGGCGGTGGCCGCTGCCGCGGTGACGCAGACCGTGGTCGATCCGCAAACCGGTGAAGCTGTGCCGGTGGTGCCGGTGCAGGAAGGCTTCGTGTCGCAGCCGGTGGTCGAACCGCTCGCGGTGCCGCAGCCCGCGGCCACGCCCAAGGCGCGGCGCTAGGCGCAAGAGGCCCACACCGAAAATCGCCGTTGCAAGCGCGCGCGCTTGCCGCTAAGTCGCGCGCCTACTGTGGCCGCCTCTGCGCGGTCAGCACACCTGAACGGGGCCGTAGCTCAGATGGGAGAGCGCGTCGTTCGCAATGACGAGGTCAGGGGTTCGATCCCCCTCGGCTC